>WLWD01002107.1_pt1 | contig 94020 bp, 66 predicted proteins | sample 6712731 | NCBI WGS metagenome assembly WLWD01 (sample SAMN12718690, study PRJNA576275) | sponge metagenome | isolation source: marine sponge | host: Mycale hentscheli | place: New Zealand: South Island, Marlborough, Capsize Point | collected 2014-11-01
TTATAATTCTCTCGATCTCTCATGGTCTTTAGACATTGTCCAAGTAAAGGAGTGCAGAGGTACTCCCACTCATAGCTTCCTCTCTCTCTCAACCCACCCCCACCATGCTCGATTATCAATTTGCAAAATATTTAGCGTCCATCGTCTATTGTATTTGGAGGGAGGGAGGGACCCTGGCATTAACGTCTAACGAGTGTGTATGCAGTGTTGGTATACAACCCACCCTCTGTAACTTGTCTGAATTGCCTGCCAGTTCCCGCTTGTGGGGGTTGCAATGGTATCTAGGCCTCCTGACCATTCACTTCCCTTTCTATTTACTAACCCAGGATCCGAACCTGTCATGCCCGTGTGTAGTCGAGGGTAGAGAATGACTATGATTGTTATTTACTGGTTTTCTACCTTGATTACCGTATCTGTTATCGTCTGCATTAACCCTGTCATTATTGTTATTATTTGGCTTAGCACCTCTTAGGACTTGTCTTGTACAGTTTTATTAGTGGTTGGGAGGGAGGGTAACTGCTTTTCACCCACTCTAACTGCTCCTCTCTCTGACCTGGTATCTATATCGCTTGAGGGCATAGCACGTGTTGCATGTATAGCAGCATGATGTGTTGTGGCAGCTTGTGTGCACCTGGGCTGGGTCCCAGCTTGAGTGCACTTGGGCTGGGTCCCAGCCTATCACAGACAGGAGGAAAATTCCAAGAAAGTTGGAACCAAATGACTCTCAATTGCTCGAATACATCCTGCACTTCTTTTCCTGTCTTTCAAGTACTCCCCCTACCCAGTATGCAAGAAAGTGCTCCATCCGTTCCTTTGTTCAGTATATGATGAGTCTATACTACCCTTACCTGTTCTCCTTCAGGCCTTTCTTCCCTCCATTGACTCTGTTTAAGGCACAACATTAAACTCCGTACAAATAATTCCTAATTGTTTTCGTCTTTAATTTGCTTCCTCTATTCTAGGCCTAAGTATGAATACACAGTTTACTTCTGTTGGGTAAAGGGTCTAAGATGTGAAGTATTGAACAGCCAGCCAGTCATTGCCTGTGGTGATAGAAAGTTCAGTTACACAGCTGCTTTCTTCCCAGCAGAACTTTTCTTTTTAATGAACTTGCTTGAAGCAGGGTAACTATGATACTGTGACTATGAGAGGAGAAACTAGTGTCTGAAGTAAGTTCCACCAGAGAGCCAATGGTATCAGTACAACTGGTAATGAGTGTCACATATGGAAAGCTTTATGTCATAACTTTTTACAATACACCAGATGTGTGCTATTGTTTTTTGTTGTTGTTGGTTGTTGTTTTGTTCCAATTATTACTCTGCTATAGTACCCAAATGCATGCTAGCAGTACAATTCTCCTTTTTTGTCCCTTTCTTTGTTCCTGTCTCTGTGAAGTGAGCTTCCTGCTTCTAAAACATTCTTTCTGAAAAGCTGTTCTCCTCCTTTTTTCTTATTGATTTCACTTGTTTCACATTGAACATTTAACTGATTGAACTCAATTTTAGCAAATGAATTTACCAACCCAGTTTACCTGTGAATTAGTTTTGACTAAAGACACCATTGTTACATATGTAGAGATTATTATTATTATTATTACTACTACTACTACTACTACTACTACTACTAGTAGTACTACTACTACTACTACTTCTAGCAAATTTTCTCGTTTTCAGTACGAGTCGAATTGTCGGGTTAAGTTTTAATTCATAATATTGACTGTTAGAATGAGAAAATTTACTATTATTATTGTTGTTTTTTTTTTTATTATTTGTTATTAATCATCATCATAATTGTTGTTTTTAGCCCTCAGTTGTCAAGGAGAAAGCCGCCTCCAATCGCCCCCAAGCCCACTGTGTTCCGTACAGTGACTGCCACAGGAGAAGTCCACTTCACAGTGGAGCCGCCTTCATCATTTGAGGAGGTAAAGGGTCATTATAGGAGTGACTTGTTGTGAGTGGGTAAGGAATCATCAAAATACAATCACAACGGTGCGTACTGTATAGCCTAGACAACATAAGTGAGTTTTGGTTTAATAATTTCAATTAATTTCAATACATTATTTCTGCGACAGCAGAGATGGCAATGTATGTATGTGTGGATCTTTTAAAAATCTGTGTGGATCTTTTAAAAATCTGTGTGGAACAGATGGCAGCGTTATGATTTCTAAATAAGTTTGTAAACATAAGGAACAAGCCAATACAATTCTTACAGCTTATCAATCATAATGCTATAGTTGATTACATGGCATGATAGAATTTAAAGTGAACTTTTTCTGATCACTAGAAATAAACTATTTTATTACAAGTTACTCAATCTAGACACCATCCCCACCACCATTACTTGTCCGTTTCCACCACCCCCCCCCTCCCCCCAAATAATAATCATTCCACCCACTCTTTAGTTATTTGTACGTAAGCTACACGGCTATTCCAGCAATGCTCTCCAGATTTTGGTATTATCGGTATTGCTGTAAATCAGTTACCATAATATTAACCTCTATGAAATAATTATGTGAATGCTTTAATTGCACATGGTGAGGGGGGCGTGCACTTGAAGGTACTTTACCATATTTGGTCACATGTTTTCTGAGTGTGCGTGTCTGTGCATGTGTTTGGCTATGGGCATTCATGTGTGTAGTATCTCATTGTATATTCACTCACTCTAATTTGACAGAACGATTTTCTACACACGCCACTTTGTCTCTGTTACATGTATCAGTCCATTGTCTGCATACTCACATTATCAACCATCAGTTTTTCAACAAAGTTACCATGGCGAACCATTAGTACACAACGTTTCACTTCCTTGTGCCAATCATGAAATGCTTATTCTATTCTCTCACACACTAACATACAGCCTAGTCATCAAGCCAGACTTCCAGTGTCTCTACTGCGTAAACCGCGTGGTCCTACAGGTAGAAAGATACCCTCAAGATATAGGAAGAGACAGCACCAAACATTGTTATTCACTTAATTAATGACTTCTTTCTCCCCCAGTATTTCACTGGATTCATTTGTTGGATGTTCCATTTTGCTAATTTTTAATGAATATTTTTTAAACAGTGAGTTGTGTTCATGAAATATTATGAATTAAACAGTGACATTGTTGTGCAGGAATACCATTAAACTAAAGTGCTTCTGAGTACATAATAGTGCCATGTATGAAAATAATGTTTGCAAATCTTGGCAGTACAGAGGATGCTTCTCCTCGCCTCCAAGGATGGACATACAAACACACACACACACACACGTGTCTACATATGCCTCCCTGCCATGCTCCTCAAATGGCTGTTCTCTCTATGCAACTGATCCAGCTGAGCTCTGAGTCTAGACACCTCTCCTTCAAGTCTTTCCACATCCATCTGCTGAGTCATGTTCCACTTTCCCCTACCTTCTGTCAGCCGCCTCAGATCTAAGTGAGCGTCCTTCAATTTCTGATCCAATTCAACATTGACCGACTTGTACTTCTCCAGCTGCTTCTTCAGTTTCTTCACCTCAGATAGTAACGGGTCCTCAGCACCCGTAATATTACTGGAGGTGGATTGCCCAGTAGATGTTGAAGAATAAGATGGCAATGTCTCTGGTAAACTGGAATAGCCACCCTCTCCTCCTGCACCTTCCCTGGTATAAAAATGTCCGTTCAATGCCTCCCACGATCCTCTCTTACTTTGTAAACTAGCTGATTCAGCTAATTGCACCGTTCTCCTCAATCTTTCTACTTCTTCCTTTAATCTGAACTTTTCCAGTTTCATGGCTTCAATTTTTCTCTCATGTTGATCTACACACAGAGATCTAGCTGCTCTCAGTTCACTCAACTGGTGCAGCAACACAGGGTTAGGCTCTAGCTCTGCATGCTGGAAACCACCCAAACCACCTTTGTCATTCAGCAAGCTTATTAACCTCAAGTTTTCCTTCTTCATTGTTTCTAATTCACTTTGCAGTGCCATAGTTCTGTCTCCTACATTAGAACCGCTAGTCCGTGAAGCATAAAAACTCCTATCATCTCTGTCTGATTGGATATACTCCTCTAATTTTCTCTGAAAATGAGCCTTGTCTCCCTCCAATTCTTCTATTTTCTCTTTCAGTTGTGAGTTTTCGTCAAGCAGTGTCCTGACGGTGGAGTGTAGGTCTTCATACGGTGATGGCTGGCTAGATTTGGCAGAAGCTCCTCTAGCAAGCAAATTCTGATGTCCTGACATGATCAGGTTTCTTTGAATTCTAAACTACTAACTGCCAAGAAAGTAGTTCTGCGTATAAATCCTACAGGGTGAGATCACACGATGATTTCACGATTACATGAATGACGTGGTAAATAGTTACTCCCTTTAAACCAACTACGAGAACTTCAATGCTGACATTGCACAACGTATCAGCTGAGTCACAGTGCCGCCCCAGAAACTAGAGACTCAAAACAGCGAAACTTCTTTGCCGAGTAAGTGGGAATATCCCTCATATTGTGCACGCCCGTGCGTGAAGAGTTCTACGCTCCGCCCCCTTTTTTTGGTGTATGTATTAAATTTTTTTTAAAATGTTGCGCGCCTAAATAAAAACAAAGGGGATGTTTCTCTCTCTTTTTTTTTTAGCTCTCTATTTTTACACGCATGCGCTTCTAACTCGTCACCTTACCCGATATATAACAAAAACGCCTGGGTGGGCAGGATCTAGCGAATTGGTATTATAACAACAATAAGGTGTTGCGTGCCGGTTGTTTGGCTGCAGAAGCAAATGGAGACTTGTCGGGACACGAAGCAGCTCGTGGACAGCTCTAGCGACGGTTCATTTGAGCTAGTGGACCCCAACTTTGACGACAGTTACTACAACGAACTTCGAGGCGTCGCTAAAGCAGATTACATTCCTATGGAGAAGGGAGAAGTACTTCTTAGAAAAGGTTTGTCCTTCTGTCAACTGTTACCCACGAAGCATTGCAGTTTGAAGTCGTGTATGTAGGCACTGTCTATTGACAACGTTTTCCTGTGTTGTCATAGCGAAGCAACGAGCCTTGTGTGGGTGTATGGTAATAGCTAGTTAAGAATGTTTGGCTTTCAGCGAACTGAAAGTCAGACAGGATATCAAATATACCAGACTCTAACTTTTGCTGCAAAGAAAATTGATGCCTATGAAATTTCAGAAAGGGACTGTTTGATGTTTTGGGGGACAGAAACTTGAGCTTATGATTTGTCTTGGTTATAATGGACTCCTAGTAATACTATAAACAGATCAGTGAGGTAGTTGACCAAGTGCTAAGAGCACCGCTAGTGGTGTTTTCTGTGAATTTAGATAGTGAAGTGCTTTATGGCTTGTCAATGCAAGAGTAGCAATCACCTGAAAGGTCTTTGATTTTTACTTCTCTTTTTTTATTTTTTATTACGAATCATTTAATATGAGTGTGTATTTCTTGTCTTGGTGAATTTCTTCAGGAGACAGTGTAATTATATCGGAGCAGACATTGGACCAGCTGAATTACATAATACGCAACAAGAGGAGTGGATCCCAAGGCAAAGTGCCTATTGAATACATTCAATTTGGTGAGTATTGTATAGGTGCTACTAATTACTGCTAGCTAGCTAACTACCTACTCCTTGTAAGTGCCAGTAAACAGGGAGACCAATGCTCAATCTATGTTGGATCAATAGTGGAAGTTGCAGCTTAGTGAAGGTGTCAGAGCTGTGTTCATTAGTCGGCTTATGTTGCTGGTGTCATGTCATTGGGTGATTATGTCGTAGTGTTAGTTTCAAGCAGGCATATTGTTAACAGTTTTTCTTCCCCTTTCATTTGTCTCATTTTATGATGTTCACTGGTTCTATTCACCAACTTTATGAATGACTCATTCTCCCTTGCTAAATGAAAGATGAGACAGATTAAGGTAACCCATTGATTTCATTAACTCATTTATCAACTATGCAACCTGTTTAATTAAAAGGTATGATGTTAGGGTCATAGGTACCTTCATCTGAGACCAAATTGTTTGTGTGGGTTGTGTTATGTTTTTTTAACGCTGTAGACTGATTTAAGCTGATAGCCTGCATTGCTTGAAGTATTTTTCCTTGGTGGTTTACCTGCATGTTGTGTGTGTGACGAACACTTGTTATTTTAAAAGCATGGTAGCCTAAACTGTGGCTGTCTCTGTGACACCTAATGCACCTCTAGTCTTCATGCATCATCACTACCTGCCACGTTCACTACAGGACCTATAACAACAGCTGAAATTTTTAAGGAGAAGGGAGGCTTGTTAGAGAAGGTGAACTTTCAGACCTTCTCACCCAGAGTTGGGGACTGTATTGGCCTTATCATCCTTATCACAACTAATTAGGTGGGATGGTAACACTAAACACAAGAGTTTAATGCTCATTGTTAGCTGAAAGAGTTGCTAATGGTCTCATTCAGGGGGGGGGGGGGGGGGGGGGGGGGGGGGGGTCATGAAGTAGCTAAAATTGAATTGACTATTGGCTATGAACAAACATTCCTCGTTGACAGTCTACCACTGAAACTTCCATCTACCACTGAACCTTCCATCTACCACTGAACCTTCCATCTACCACTGAACCTTCCATCTACCACTGAACCTTCCATCTACCACTGAGCTGTCTCTCCCACCACATTAGTATATACAGTTTGTTCTCCCTAATAGTCCACCAGTAGGCACGGGGTGTCAGGGTGGACTATTAGAGAGAATGGACTATTACAGAACATGAAAATATTAGTTTGTATTACATCATTTTAAGTGTTCATAGGCTGCTCAGTGCACAAAGTATTGTCAGCTAGTTTAAAGAAATCTCTAATCACAGTCTGCCTGGTGTTCAATTCAAGCTTCTCTTTTTTCAGTTTCAAAACTGTATGATAAACTTTAGTAAGCATACTGGTAGTGTCATCTTCTTGCAATGAGGAAGTCAGATGCATTATATTCTCAACCATTCTCAAACTTTCGTCCAAATCAGTGCTATTCAAAATGCCTTTACGATTCACCTCGCTAAGCTCTTTATTGCTTTCGTCATCGGTATGCGTACCACTCTCTGAGTTAGTTGGTGGATCACTTGTACTTTCAAGAACAGTGTGGCATTCTTCATGGCTTGTGCATTGCTTCTCTTCTTCCATAACCATTTCAATCTCATCCAACCGCACCATTTCATCATCTTCAATAGTTAACCATGTCTCCAGTGATTCTGCAAAGCCGTCAGGGTCTTCATTAGATTGCACACACAAAGACTGAAGATCTCCAAGCATACGCTGCTCTATTGGCTGTAAATCTGCTCTTTCATCCAGTAACTACTCTTGAACAGAGCACAGAGATATTGAATAGCTGATGAACTATATTGCTGATGATACCTTCCACTGTCCTGACGAAGCTGAGTGGCATGCTGCAGAGGAAGAATATTGGCCTTAAGCCAACAATTTGCTACATTCGCCTGGGTTAGGGAATCCCATGCTTCGCAAGCAAGTGATGCAGCATCAAGAAGATTAGGTGGGTAAGCATGATCCAGGCCTCGCATACCTGCTACTAGAGCTGCCCCAGCTGTCGTAGCTCATCATAATTTTCAAGGTTTTTGACCATGATGTGAAGAAGCTTACTCTTGTAGTTAGCTTTTAGTGAGGCAATGACTAGAATGGGGGATTAGCTTGAAGTATAGGCCAGTTTCATCCCAATTATATATGTTTTCTGGGTCATACTTTTCGAAGTCTCGTCTAATTTCATCCATTCTCTCCTTGATTTGCTGGTGGTCAATTTCTCCTGCTTCACCATGCAAACGAATACTCTTCCCAATGGAATTTTGCTTCCTCACTTTTTCCCACCACCCACTTGATGCTTTGAAGTTAGTTTCACCAAGATTTTTAGCCACTTCTTCTGCTTTGGCCTTTATTATGCCAAAGGAAATAGGAATAGGCTTTGGTCTGTTGCGTAAGAGGGTAACAAAAGCAACCACTTTCTCTTCAATTGCATCATAATGAATAGGACGATTGTGTTTGAGATTAGCAGGTGAGTAGAGAAACTTCTGTTTCAGGTCTTTTGCTTTCCAAAGCACCCTGTTGATTGTTTTCTTGGTTACACCAATTTTTTTCTGCTAGTTGAGTTTGGTTTACCCTATTCAGGGTTCCAATAGTCTCAGGCTTAAAGCCTCGCTTCTTGGCCTCATCAATAATCTCACACTTTTGCTTCAGGGTTAACTCAACTCTGGATTTCCTTGCACTTAGCTGAGCTGGTGTCTGCTTCTTACCTTTCCTTGAGGATACTTGCTTCAGGTGAGCTGGCACCTGTCTCTTATTCATAACTGAACCTGCTAATTAACTGTAGAACTAGATCTGGTAATAGTAGCTCTAACTATGAATGCAGCTGCACACATGAACAATGCATGATGCAATAATTGTAACGGCATATACATAAAATACAAAGTGGGTCAGGCTATTCTAGGTGGACTATTAAAGAGAAGGGACTATTAGGGAAGTGGACTATTAGGGAGAATAGACTGTACCTCTGCCCCAACTTTCAAAGGCATCATTGTGTGTGTGTGTGTGTGTGTGTGACTGTGTTTACGGTAGAGATGAATTCCACTCTATTTGAATAGAAAGTGGAGCTATTGCTGTGTGAATTGCCTCCTCTTCAAATTCTGACATTTGATAACTCTGCCATCCTCGTAGCTGCTTGCTAATTTCTGGAATCCTGTGCGTACATTCTTTCCCCGGGCAGGTTGGCGTGTCGCAGGTATGGCAATGGTTGGAATGTTCCGTTCCAGTCGCTCAGACGATGTTGGGAGTGAGAGATGAGCTAATGGCGTGTGACCACCATTGGCGGAGTGTTACTAGTAACCCCTGACAGGTGTTTGTGATGATTCTGGTTCGTGTGGTATGTTCACAATTCTTCAGCCAGTTGACTGGTTAGGGAGGGGAGAGAGAGAGAGCAGTGGGTGTGGTTAGTTATACGAACTTCATTCTTCCGTGTCCTCGGATGGTGTTAGTTTGCCATTTAAAAATACCGTGGTCTTGAAGGTGATGATGGTTGTTATGACGATTCTATGGAAACAAAGTACATAACTAGCATGATGCTGGTGTATGATGATGATTATGATGATGATGATGGTTATGATGATGATGATGATGATGGTGGTGGTGACTGCAATGAGAGATGCCTGTGGAGGCAGTGTTGATGGAGGTATAGTGATAATGATTCTGTCAAGGTGATGAAACCATCAATCTCTCTGTACATATCCTCAGCACATCTCTGGTTGCATACTTCACCCTTCTCTTGCTAGGTTTCTATGTTCAATTTTCCCACGGTGTGTTTTCAGCTGGAAGTACATAGTTCCCGTTTAGGAGTTGGTTTGACTGCTTAATCAGTTAGGTGCAATTATGAGCATGTGCTTGTGGCAGTTTATAGTCAAGTGATATTTCCATACATGGAAGTGGAGTGTACTCCCAACTCGTGGTCGGTCTGCCTTAGGCAGTAGTAAAAGGACTTCTGCTCCTGCCTTACAATACTCTGAAGTTAAAGTGCTCTGAGAGCTACAGTCATCTGCACATGTGCATGGGCTGTGTGCACATGCTTGCTTGTTGCCATGGTGCTTTGATTAGTGGCGGTATTCATTTTGTTGATGTTCTTGTAACTGTTGTCAAGTTTTTTTGTTTTTGTTTTTTTGTTTTTTTCTGGCCTTCGAAATGTTAAAAGTACGGAATTCATGTAACCATGAAGTTTATGGTTTGAGATAGTATTTAACTAGAGTTCCAGTTAAAATAGGTCCTCTATCAAGTTTATACAATAAGTAATGAACGACAAGGCTAGATGGCTTTGAAAATGATGATCACCTCACACCTTGGTCCAAATTAGAAAGAAAAAGTAACATCTACAGTCACTGACCAGCTGCAGTTACTAATTATAATAGGGAACTATTTAGGAACATAATTACATACCACCCACAAGTCTTTTTTTTTTTTAATTTTTTTTTTTTTTTTTTTTTGTTGTTGATTATTTCTCTCCTCCATCCTACTCATATAATAGCACGGTCTGTATTTATCCAGCATTGTCATGAGACTGGCAAGATTAATTGAGTTACATGACAGCTCATGTTTGAACTGGGTACACCTGAGTGCTCATGTTTGGACTGGGTGCACCTGAGTTCTCATTTCTAGCAGCATCTTCTTTGCTCGTGTAATTGGATGGATACTTAAACTACAGTCTGTACCGATTAAGGCTGAGTCCTATGGGTAGAAGTACCTTCAATTATTTTTTAATCATCTTTTTTGTGTTTATTGTTTGTTTATTGTTGTTGTTGTTTCCCCGAATCTTTCGTGAAACGAATGTACGTAATATAATGCCTCTACTGCACTCTGTTTTTGTTATGGTTTGGACGAAGATGTGTATGTTTTGCACAGACTTGTGTTGTCGATGGCTGAGAAAGGAGAGTTTCAACTCCATCTTTACAAAGCAGTCTCTAAACATGTAACTTCTTTAACTTGTGGTCTTCAAAGGCTGTCAGTGTGCCGATATTAGCCTTAGATAAATAGCATATGCAGTTTAATTTGCTATCATTAGATGAAGTTGGTAATTAAATTAAAACAAAATCAAGCATGTCGTAGGTATCCTTGGTTGCTGACTGCAGCTAGCTGTCTGCTATGCAGGTGTGTGTGTGTGCATGTGTGGTTCTGGGATCCTGATCCTTTGGCTGTTAGAATTGGGGGGCTACTGTGAGTGTACAGTATTTGATGGATCTCAGATGTTCCTATATCTATATGACCTCATAGTACTTGCTAATCTGAAATCATTACATTGCTATGTTGTCGTTCCACTTTCTTGCAATAACTCACTATTGCATCCACTAAAGTAGAAATTGCTGTTCAGGTGTTCTTGTTTGAAAAAAATAATAAGTGCAGGATTTTTTATTTTTATTTTTATTTTTTAACTTAAGGTTGTATGAAAGGTTCACTAAGAAAAGTATAAACAAGAAGTTAACATAATGTGCCATTGTTCACACTTGGTGACCCATTTTAGCACCATTTCATTATTTTAGTGAAACGTGTTTGGTGATACTTTATTTACACTTGCTCTGCATTAACCGTATTCATTCTGTTAGTTGCAGACGACACCACAATGGAGGATACGGGAGAAATGGTCCACATTCGACCTTCTGACCTCAGGGTCAACGGCAACAGTAGTGGGCGTGGAAACAGGAAACTCACATGCTACGAAGAAGATGACTTGGGGTCTGATCTAGATCAGGGAAAGACCCATCACCATGGCAATGGTTTGGACTCCTCCCCTTCCTCTAAACTTATTGCTGATGACGATGACACAGAGTCTGACCTTGACCAAGGTGGTTCCCGGGTAACTCCCGGCAAGAAGTCTGGCAAGATGGGGATCATGAGGAGGAAGGGCGTGTCCAAGACGAAAGGATCTCCGTACCGCAGTAGCGGGAGCAGCCACGAGGAAGACACCAGTCCGCTGACGTCCAGTTACGTGGTGGGCGTGTCCCACATGCAGCGAAGGAATGGTGAGTTTTTGTAATTGTAGGAGTCGAAACGTAAGTGAGTCTGTTCCTTTAAAACTTGGTCATCAGTTATGTTTGTGCAAGCAAGCATCACAGAAAGTCTTGGTTGGACATTACTTGTTTCTTGTCCAAAAGCCCTCTCTAAGGTGTGCGGGAAGACATCTGTGAGAGAGAGAGAGAAGGCTCGTAGCATGAAGTAGTTAATAATATGAACATGCAGACATGATGTTGTGTCCTATAAGATGTGTGTTTTCAACCATCTTTCTTTGTCCGACACTTGCTGACACACTGTTAGGAGGCTGGGCTGTCACTCACTGATGAGCACAGAATCGAACATGCAACAAAGAGGAGCCTTCAGGGAAATTTAGAAATGTTGACCCCAAGGTCGGAACGCCAGGTTGTGTGTGTACAACCAAACTTGTTTATTTTAGTCGCTTTCCTTGCATTACTAGGTACCGCATGTCTTGCTCATTTCGGAAGAAGTTAAAGAATTTGTTGGGGTTGAGGGACAAAGCATATTTCAATTTGTCTCACAAATTGAGGTACCTATCTTGCCGCTGATGCTATAAATGGAGGAGTGTTATTTTGTTTGGGTTGGTTTTGGGAGTAAGAATTTGTGCAAAGTTAAGGTTAGTTCAACAAGGCTGTAGATTCAGGTGGCTCCTGCTAGGGCCATTGTAATGTTTGTGTCGAGGACCTTCAACCATATTGAAGTACGTTGTTTGAAATAAAGAGAGAGTCCAAAATTGTATTTTAGTTTTATTAGACACGTTGAGATTAATAACGAGAAACAAGCTAATAAGTGGTATTGTTAGGATTATTTTGACGAAAATTGGACATTATCTAGGATTTACACTTTACCTGTATGCAGGTTGCATGTTGGTGCCAGTGGTTACTATGTATGTTTGTGTATGTGTATGTATGTAAGTATGTACTATGTATGTAATGTATTGTATATCTGTGTTGATGCTGGCTGGTGTTAGTTGCTAGTGTGTGTATGTAATGTACTGACCAACTGAGTACATGCTATGAATGTGTGGACACAACATGGTGCTGCTGTACATTCCAACTGCCAGAGAGTGGTGGGGGCCAATGACACTTTAGGCTGGGAGGGGGGGAGGGGGGTAATGACAACACTTCCTGTAATAGGTTCACACTTAGTGGCAAGTCTTACAGGAGCTGACACTCTAATAGCAGCAGTATATTAGAAGTAGCAATCGTAGTAGTAGTGTATTAAGTAATTCTAGACTGTTTATTAGTTTTGATGTCTCTGTTTATTGGTCAGCTTATAATTTCAATATGTCAAAACCTGAAATATTCTTCGTCTAGACATTAGTCGCCAGGTATCCACACCCACTTCACACCTGTCCGTCTCCACGGCATCAGCTGCCACACCTTCTTCCTATGCCCAGTCCAGGGACAGCCTGAACAGGACACACCCTTCTGCAGGGGAGGGGGGCACCAGGGGGCAGTCTGTTGCCATGCCAATCGAAATCAAGCCAGAATTCAAGCACATAGAGAAATACAACATTGTGTCTGTGTCAGGTAAGCAGTGGGGTGTGTGGTGAATGGGTGGGGTGGGGGGGCGGGGTTCATGAGAGGGAGGGATAAGTGGTCTATTCCCTTTTCTCCGAATTTAAAATGGCATTGACTCATTTTGAAAAACTAACATTTTATGAATCCTTACTGATATGTTAGCATATGTATATCAACATTTTCTTGATTTCTTTTCTTCTTTTTTTTTTTTTTTTTTTTTTTTTTTTTTTTTTTTTTTTTTTTTTTTTTTCCTTTTTTTTTTTTTCCCTATATTTTCCCTTTTTTTGAATGTCTGAGTGAGATATATAAGAAGATAGCGCTGGAGGATTCAGTGTGGTTTGGAGTGGGCCAGGTACTGTAAGTAATTGGATTGAAGAATTTCTAATGAATAGAGGTAGTTGTAAGGTTTTGTTGTTGGTTTCAGTTGTAGTCATGGTATTTTAGCTTTTCAGTATTGCACTATGGTACAGTGACTAGCGGTCTTTGACTATCCATATATTGAATATGTTGTTGAACCCTCATTGTGGCTCTCTCTAATTAGCTGATAATGAAGATGAGGTTGATTAGGGTAGTTCTTTCAATTGCTGGTTCCCCGATTGCTTTCAACCCTGCTCGTACCAGAAGAAAACAAGACGGCAAAGAACTCAACAATGTCTGTTTTGTGTTTGTACAGTGAAACTGTTAATTCCTTCATTGTTTGGCTGTTGTCCGCGGCAACCGTTATGAGTGTTGATTTAGTTCTCCCTTGGAGCACTTGCTTCAAGATAAACCCTCTCCTCAGTCAATCCGTGTGGAAGACAAAGACCTAATATTCACTGGATCCAGCGGCAGTCGTCTTAATTCTAATAGCATGGGCTGTAGGTTCATCCCTCCAGACCTTTCTGCTTAATTTTTCTATTTTTTTAGCCTGAGTAGCATTGAGTGTTTCAGATCTTGTACACTTCGAGGCAAACATTCTGTATTTTGTACAAGAAATGTGCAACTTTTAGGAGAGGGAGTGAAACTAAGTCTATATTTTATTCCTAATAAGGTCAGTTAATAACTGATGGTTGTCTCTACGGGTGGTAGTTTTACATCTACTAGCTATTGCTAGAAGAAAGTTTAGTGTACCTGTTTTGATTTTTTTTCTGTGTGTGTGTGTTTACATGCATTGCACGAGCATAAATATGTGTGTAGGTATGTAGTCCACATGCAAGTGCACACATGCAAGTGCACACATGCTGACATCTGAATCAACACCACAAACAACACCAAATGCAATGCGTTTTAAACGTGTTTTTTTATATAATGTTTTGCTTATAAATAAACCAACCATTATAAAACTCCCAGTTTTCTAAATGTGTGCACGGCACATACGAATGAAGTTGCAAACTGAGAACTTCAGACTGAAAACTATTAAAAAATGAAGTAGCATTAATCTGGTTTAAACCAGAGGTGTAATACAGGAATAAACAATTAATTAATGAAATAAGAAAATAATAATAGATAGAATGATGGATTTATTGCTATATGCTTGTTGTTTGTTTTTTGTTCTGTTTTAATTATAATGTACATGAAGATAATGGAGTGATCCTAGCATTGGGTCATAAATCATCCATTGTCCCGTGAAGCTACAAGAAGGTGCAACCTCTAGTCACAGACTTCCTGTTTATAGTCGGGGGAGGTTAGGGGGAGACTTTGCCGGATGCTGGTTGCAGCTGGTGTTTCATTACTCATCCACAATGTCAGGGAAACCTGGAGCATGACTCTGTGCGTGTGTGTGTGTTTGTGTTGTCCTGTTCACTGAGCCAGGAAATTAGTGAGGAAGGAGAGAGTTGAGTCAGGAGGAGTGAGGTCATAGCTGGATAGTTGATCATGAAATATTTGCTGATTTGCAAGCCACACAAAGTCTTTATTTGGACGTGGAGGAATAGTGTAAATATAGATCAAGTGTTCCATTTGACTACATTTTGTTTGTTGTTGTGTTAGCTTGTTTGTTCGTTTTTCTAACTGGCCTTTTTAGTATGTGTTAATATCCTTCATGAATCAGTGTTGATTACAATGAGGTGTCCCCCCTCCTCCCCTTTTCCTTTGCCTCCTTATAAAGCTACCTTTTTTAACATGTCCTATTCATACACATCAGATGGAGTAAATGTGACTCAGGAAATAACTTTGATTTTTTTGTTAATTCATTTGTCAATAGTGTATAGCCTCACCCTCCCTCCCCCAAATCCTTTTAAACCATGTGAATCAGCATTTTTAAAGCTAATATTTACACACGTGGACACACTTCATATAATATATTTTTTTTAAAGTGTTGTTATGGTAATCTTGTCGTATTAGCCTTCGCTCCCTCCCTCTCTGCCTACAGTATTTACGTCCTAAGCATACGTAGTAATAAAGGTCCATCACTATGACCACATTTAGAGGCACGTGCAATACATCAAAAAAAAATTTTTTTCCTGACGATGTTTACTTACGAAATGAAAGTAAATGCGACACCGTGAAATTATAGCTGTCCTGTGGTTGGGTTGTTTGTGACCTAACACCTACATACATATGTAGGTTAATCTTTCAACCGGTACGTATCACCTGAGTACAGCCTCGTCGTTCAGTACAAAGGTTCCCGTCTAATTACTGCTATATTATACCACTGGTGTATTCCCAAGAGTGATGGTTAATTAGTCATAGTGTTACTAGGGTAGGCTAGAACATTGTGGGTGTGGCTAGTTTCGCACGAGTTGTTTTGAAAAATAGAACATGCTGTAAACAGTTGTTTTTGTTGTTGTTGTTGTTTATATTCATAAGGTGGGAAGTGAGACGAGGGATATGTGAGGTGGGAGAGGTGACAGATTAGAACGTGTCCAGGGTTTCCAGTAGAGTATATGTATGTATGTGCATGTTGCCTAAGCAATGCTCAAGTAGTCGCTTTGATGTGTGTGTATTTGATGTGCATGTTGTTCTCGTGTAGGTGCTGATAGAGATGGTCGGCCAGTGATAGTGTTCTCTGCGTGTAGACTTCCTGCCTCTTACCTCATCAACCATCAGATGCTATTCAAGTGAGTCCACACACACACGCACACACAAACACTCAGAGGACGTCTCCTTCTTAGTTGTGTACCTTATTAGTTCATTCTTGTTGTGCCCTAAACATTCCTCACATTCCTCTCAACTTGCACTTTGAACTGGAGGTCATGAGGTTTCCAAAGTCAGTATAAAATATTTTGTAGTGAAAACAAACAAACAAACAAATATAGCATTTTATTTATTAGGTTTAATCAAGTAGTTATTTTAATTGTGTTATTATGTCATCCCTACCACTGTAAAAATGTCTTGAAGTACTTCTTTTTTTCACCCAGTTTTTCTTGGCTTGGCTATCAGCCATAGCTTCCGATGTAGAGCTGTTCCTTCTACCCACCCACTTCAAGGATCTTTCCAGCATTCATGTGTGTCAAATATTTTATAGTTAAAAAACCACACCTTTGCTAGTTTCTGACATGCTTGTCAGCGCTAGCACGATGCAATGAATGTTAGAAAGAGAGAGTGGCATCCTTTGAGAACTCAGTCCCATGCATGGACATGTGCTGGTAGTCGAGGCTAAACAATGTTATGACTACAAACTGACAACACCCCATGTCTGTTAGCATGTGAAGGAGCATCATTCTTGTACCAGCAATTAGTAGCTCAGTGCTTTAGGTATGCTAGTTTCTACGATACAACTTGCTTGCTTGGCTGATATATACAAGTAGGAAGGGGAAGGAGGAAAAAAAAGGGAGAAAAAAAAAAGGGGGGGGGGGGGGGGGAGGAAAGAATGAAAAAATTAAATAAAATTAAAAAATTTTAAAAAAATTTTTTTAAAAAAGGAAAAAATAAAATGTAGCCTAATAAGGAGTGGTAATTATGGAGACATCTCATACATGCTAGGAACTACGGGTGTGTGTGTGTGTGTGAGCAAACATGTAGTTTGGGGATATAGTTGTGTGGCTCACTTGTGTAAGCTCTTGCAGTAACGTTTGATTGCAAGTTGTTTCAGCAACAAGAGTTTAAATGTATGACCACTAAAACGTATAAATTGTCAGGTGTGTCTCTCCTACACAGCTTGCTCGACTCTGTGGTTACTTGTTTAATCTAAATAATTATTTAAAAAATCACATTTAGCTGTGGGTGGTTTAATTGTTGTTATTTCTTTATTCCCAAGTCTTGATTACACTGAGACAGACTTGTTGTCTTGGTGAGCTTGATGTGCAGTGGGCACACATTGGGACTTGTTTAGTCTCTCTCTGTCTGTCAACAGAAGATTTCCAAAATGTCAGCTTCTCTCCTTGGAAGTAACAGAGAGATATGTTGGGAGATATGTATACATTAGCACATGTAGTCAGTCAGACAGACAGTATGCTCTGCTCTCTCAGGGATTTGGATTTTTTTTCTCTCTCTCTTTTTATTTTTATTTTTTTTAATTGGTGCAGGCAGACATTTTCTTTTATTATGGCTCATTATCACGTTTCCTAGTAATTATATATTAGTCACTTTCTGCATGTAGTGTGTTATGTTGTTGAAGGTGACAGCAACAATACGGATAATTATTTTTATAATTAATAATACCTATAATGTCTACCCTCACATTACTTAGGTGAAAGGTTACCTGGTTCACTTATTGTCTCTGCTAAGTAACACTCGTTAAATTATTATAATGTTGCAAAGTATGAATAACTTTAACGATACAGTCAGTAAGCCTGTGTCAAACAAGGGAGTTTATTATTGTTGCTAAAAATCAGTCAATCAGTGGTGAATTTTTGAATGACATCCATTTCCATGTATCTCTCTCTCTCTCTCTGTCCATGCCCAGTTACATATTGTTCACTCTGGACCACTACGTGGAGCAGGACTACACTCTGGTCTACTTCCATCACGGCTTCTCCAGTACCAATAAGTACAGTGTGGCCTTCCTCAAACAGTTCTACTATGAACTGGATCGCAAGTGAGTTACAATCTCATGAATAGGGTGGGGCTGGGATAGGGGTGGGGTAAGGGTGGGGGTGGGGCTAGAGCAGGGTGGGGCTGGTTGTGTAGAGCAGTTCTTAATGTATATGTATGTTCTTCATTCTTATTTAACTGTGAGATAACTAACTGAAATGCGGGTTAAAACTTGGAAGGTTCGTATATACATATCTTGTGGTCAGCAGAAACTCGTTAAGGAAAGCTACATACGTAATAACAAAACAATGCCATTGGTGGAGATGAGAGAGGCCCTTTTGTTAATTGTTACTTTAGTTAAATAATCTGGTAAAGTGTGGTCATACCATATTTCCCCCACTACCTCATATCCTTGTTAATGTTCCCACGTCCTGGGCATTAGAATCATCACAAGTGATGGAGACTGTGCTGATGGTTTGTGTTTTGTTTCTGTGGTCAACAGAAGCCTTTGAAGAGAATGATTGAGCATGTGTGTATGTGTGTGCATGCATGTGTTTAATTGTCTGTGGTGTCTGACCAGACCAGGCTTGTGGAGTAAACAAAGAATGCTGCAATGTTTGTGTTGGCAGGTACAGAGCTAGTAAACAACTTTGCACAGGCAGATGTGTGTGTGTGTGTGTGAGTATGTAATGATGAAATAATGAGCAAGTTGTGTCATCGAGTGAGAGGTGTTGCTGTTGTTGTCTTCTCATCTGCTGTTGTAATCTATTGTAATGGTGGAATTAACTTCATTTAGGAACCCCAAAGCTAAAGCTGAGCTGTCACCATGGCAATGATGTTCTAGTAGGTCTGTGATTTAAGCCAACAGTAGCTTCTTTAAATTCTTCCCTGTCCCATATCAAGTTCCAGCAATTCAGTAATATCATACTGGTTGCACACGTCATGAACTCGGTAGTGGTGGTGTTAAAATTGACGTCACACTATCAAATCACCATGTTGACGTTGCCTTGACAACCCACCTTGTACTGACCTAGCAACATACTGTGAATACCGTGTTGGATGACCTTCCCCACTCGTGTTCTTACTGACAGGCTATGTGCAATAACTAACTATACCATAGATGGAGATAGCAGGACTTTAGAATACTCTCGAGTGAAGCGGAGACTTTGAGAATGTCTTTGTGTACAGTTTGACGAAGTCTGAAGGATTTATTTAGCTAAGTATACTGAGTGGGTTCATCTCCTCCATCTTAGTAGCTTGACTTACTGAGCTTGAGTGATGTAGTTCCCATCAGTAATAAATATGGAGTTATCCAATGTGTGTGAAGCCACTGGAAGTGCATTTATGCATACAGACGTGGGAATTTCAGGAATGCTCGGATATGCTGTTGTTGTTTTTTCGGCATCGCTGTATGACACAAGTATCATGACGCGTGCAGCCAAAGATAGTATTACTGAATTACTGGAACTTGATATGGGAATCGGAAACTGGAATTTATTGTCTTCTCAGTATTCCTGCTGAAGTTTCTACTGGTTCATGTTGGCTTATAAAGCATTACTATATAGACACATGACCATATGGTAATGATCATCAAGACCTCACATGCACATCATGGGAAAATTAGCACTCAAGATTTGTCCATTTGAGTGGAATAGGGTTCTAATGAGGAGAGAATTGGGGGAGGATGCATGCACGTGTGATATTGAAATGGACTTGGTGGCCAGTCCTGCAAGTGGTCCTGGGTTCAAATCCTTGACGAACAGCCTTTTTTTCCCCTCATTTTATTATATTATTGTTAAACCAAAAAAAAAAAACCTGTCAAAGAGAGAGAGAGAGAGAGAGAATACATTGAAATTTAGAACACATTGAAATTTAGAACACAACTAATGCTTGTTGTGCAATGTCATGCCAAAAGTTATGTTCTACCAATGTGTATATGATACGTGTATATGATATGATTGAAATGAATGGATCTCGCTCCTCGTCCTGCAGGTACAAGAAGAACTTGAAGAAGCTGTACATCGTCCACCCGACTAACTTCATCCGCATGATGATGATTCTGTTCAAGCCCATCATTAGCTACAAGTTCGGGCGCAAAGTCACTTACATCAACAGACTGGAGGAGCTCAAAGAAGTGCTCTTTCTGGAACAGGTGGATGTCCCGGATAAAGTCAAGGAGTGAGTTCTATAGATGGTAAAGGGTGGTTTGAAGTATAGGTGTTAATTTTATCATGTTGCATTAAGTTCTGTGAAGTTCTATAGATGGTAAAGGGTGGTTTAACATAGATTTTAATTGTATCATGTTGCATTGACAAATTTAGTTGGGATATAATTTTTGCTTCCAGAAACACAAACTGTCTGGAGGTAATAATTATTAGTTCATTACAAAATGAGTTCAGTTTACATTACACTGGGCTGACTTACTGAAAATCTAATGTAAATCTAATTAAGCCAATTAAATTCCAATTTACTGTTGTAAGTACTGGATAATACAGTTGTTGTGACCCTGCCAAGTCTTCCATTGTATTTTGAATGTCATATGAAGTAGTCAATAAGTCAAATCGCAAGACGTATGTTCATACCTAGTACTACTCAATGTATAGCTGTTAAATTTTTGATGAAATGATTCTAAATTGACACCCTTTGTTAAACCATTCAGTTAGTAGTGTGGATTAGTAATTTGTTTCTAATAAATGTTGTTTAAAGCAAACCAGATGGTTGTACATAGCTACAACTATCAACCTGTCACAGATACACTTAGAAAAGTGATGTCATAATTCAAATGCAACCTTGAAAGGATTGTTGGAATTCCGTAACATTTCAAGTATTTAACTTTTTTTTTCAATTTCAAGGAATTAGAATGTTTCTATTTTGTCATACTAAATATGATTTGTCTTTGCTGTATGCAGATATGATGCTCAGTTGGCACAATCCACGAGACACGCCCATTCCAGGTCCATCTTTCACATCTCGTCCTCGTCAGACCTGCATGCAGCGAGCAAACAGAGTCCTCACAAACAGTACGGTATTACTCTGGAGGAGCTGGTGGCCAGAGATGGAGTGAAGATACCTCGAGTGGTGCAGAAATGTACCGAGTACCTGGAGCTGAATGGACTGGAGGTGATGGGGATATTCAGGAGAGCCCCTAATAATGTGAAAGTTCACACTCTCAAGAGACTAGTGGATCAAGGTGAGAATGGTTTAATTATATATAAGTGTGGAAATGTTTATCATTATTAAAAGTCCATTATTAATTTGTTAAAAAGTGTCTGAGTTTATTGAACTTGAATGAGTATATATAAGTTTGACATAGCATGGTTTAATTGTTAAAGAACGTTTCGGTCCGTGACCGTCTTAATGAAAAGCTGAAAAAGGTCGACGGACTGAAACGTTCTTTAACAATTAAACTATGCTATGTGTTAAGCTAATACTCATTCAGGTTGATACTCATAGCAATGAGCCTCTACGATAGAGTTTATTGAATTGAGTAGAGGATTTATATCATTTAATAGTTTAATATTAGGGTGTATATTAATACTCCGAATTCCAGATTACTGTCAACTATATATCAAGTCTAGTAGAGCAAAGTTTACTGAGTCATGGTCCCTTTACCAGATGCAGTTAGTAATTGGATTACAAAATAAAGACCAGCTGCTTTGCACGTATTGCTATGAATCTTCAAGAACCCGATCTTGAGTTTGAGTATTTGTGTGAATGTTTAGGAGAAGATATAGATTTTGAGGAGTATCCTGATCCCCACTTGGCGGCTGTCCTCATCAAGATGTTCCTGAGAGAAATGCCAGAGCCTCTACTCACACTCTCTGCCTACAGTCAAGTCATGGCACTCAGAGGTACCGTACCTACCCTTACCGGGCTAGCTATATAATGAGAGAAGGTGTGGCATGGAATGATTTAGAGAAAATTAGTTTATAGTATTAATTTGCATATTTCACTCTCCAGTTTCGTTTGTTCATTTTGTTTGTTTGTTTGGGGTTTTTGTTGTTGTTTTTAAGGGACAATTGAAAATTCAGTAATTTTCTAGAGTACATTACTTACGCTTGTTTACTGTCTAGCTATTTCATGGCATGCATTTCACACGTAGCAACATTCAATGTATCCCATAGTGCATCAAGTAATGGGTCATTTACTACTGATTGGTTTTGATTATGTTGGTTATTTCTTGTGTTTTAATAATTTTGTTGCTTCCTTTCGTTGTCTTGTCTGTTCTTCCAGGACTAAGGAGTGAGTCGGAGAGACTAGAGCTGTGTATCAGAGTGGTGAGAGGTCTTCCTCAGGTCAACTATGACTTACTCAATTATCTCATTGCCTTCCTCAATAAGGTACATAGTTATTAACGCTGCAATATACGTACTCTATTGCTCTGAATTTTTTTTAAAATAATTAAATTAAGGTGAGAGGATGCTCCAAGTATTACTAAGTCTTTGTAGCCTTGTATTATTATTTGCTGTACGAATGCTGCGAGCCTTTCACACAATAAAATGTTATGGTCAACTATATTGTATTTAGTTGTTGTTGTTATTATTATTACCATTATTATTATTATTATTATTAAATTATTCACGCGAGCCATGACATAGATATTTGATAAGTGAATGATATATTTGGGGGGAAATAGTAGCTGATGTGCAATTAATAATAAATAATGAATAAGTAAGTTTAGAGACTGCTGCCCACCACTGAGATCCTATTCCAGAAAGCTGCTGCAATATATTGTATTTGTTGTCTAGTTTAATGAAACTTTGCACACACACACACACACACACGTCTCAGGTACGAGCCCATGAAGAAGTCAACAAGATGACATCCCTCAACCTGGCCATTGTGTTTGGTCCCAACCTGATCTGGTCCACAGATGAAGCTGCCAGTCTGGTGGGTCTGGGAGAGATCAACTCATTCACAATGCTCCTCATTGAGAACTATGACCTTCTCTTCACACTTTGAATCCATTCATCTGTTGACTGACTTATTTATTAATTATTTAAAGGACTGGTTTGATTTCTCTGGACATTGCAAATGATTTTTTAGCACTGGCAATTGTACAATGATCAATTATAAATTATATTGCATTCTTAGAAATGGTTCACCAGCACTTGCAATATGGTAAAGGGTTTCCTGAAAGCACAACACTGAACTGCAATTGAGAAAAGAAAGAAGCAGTGGAAAAATGCATGTATCAATTTCAGTGACACAAACAAGAAGTTATTAACAGAAGAATTAGGTGACAGACAATTATTGCTATGCTATATTATGGTGTCGGGTATTATTGCCCGCTCTTTCTAGACTGGAGCACAATATGTTACAATATTTTGACCGCTTTCACACAATACAACACCAGGAAAGTAAATGATTGCACTGACAAAGCTCACAATAACTAGAGAATCGAAGGCTAATACTAAAATTGATTCCTGAGCACTTCTGTGGTGACCAAAAGTGGAAGGGGATGAGTAAGTACAATCACGATATCCTGGCCCCTGGTTATTATCAGGCTAATCAGTTATTACAGACATCCTGCAGAGTTTGCATAACAGCCTAGCGTTTACAAAGCAGATGGACTTCTCATACATTTCTATAGACATTAGTAGAGCCTACAACTCTATCCAACCACAACATGGCTGAGGCTAGAAGTCAGCCCTGGCAATCACCTGACCACTCACAAGTCTGAAATAATGTTTAATGCAACCAGTTCTATACCTCGTATTACACATCATTGCTCTATCATTCAGAAAGCATGTCCAAAGTCAATTTGTGGTTGTTCTCTTGTAGGTGCATACCTGCATGGAATGTATCTAGTTAAAGTATTCATCAGCAGCACCCTTTACCTAACACTTTGGTCAAGTTGACTTCATCACGCTTTGCTTTAGGAGGCAAGGAGATGCAGGGGGAAAAAAGAAGTAGTGTTCACAAGGGATGGAAAACTGTACTATAGCTAGGCCCCAATGTCATAAAACCTCACCTATTTTACAAAACCACACTCATTTCAAAAGCCACACCCAGGTTTTGGAACAATGAACTGGCACATTCTGTTCTACGAGAATGTTTTATTAGGCTGTAGTTTACAAATGGTTGTGCTTTAATAATTAGCTAATAGCTGAACTACTGCCATCTGTCAACATGTGCTATTATAGAAATGTGGGCTGTACTACAATAGAATGCATCTATCCCAATCTACTCAATCCTCTAGCTATTATTTGCTTTGAGTTTGTTCTAATTAGTGTTATTTAAAGGGAATATGCTTGCATGACACTGTATTGTTAGTATGTTTCTAATGAAGGTGTATTCTATTCATGTTTTTCTTCAATTTGCTGCACTATTTAGGCCGTAGGCTCATGGCTGGGCATCCTGAGTGGAGCGAGGATGCTACTAAGGGGCCTGACAGTATCCTAAACATTTTGGCTCCCAATGATCAAAGTACACAACTGGTTTAGCTAGCAACCGCTAACCGATCCAAACCTTCCAGTCAAAGAAGCTATGTTCTAAATTAAGAGGAGGGTTTGGGGGTACACAGGTTGTGGGAGTAGTAAATGGGCCTATGTAGGTTGCACTTTGTATTGCTCCAGTGCACCAGTAATTTAAACAACAAGGCAAGACATTTTCAAATTTTGTTATTTCCAATCTGGCATGAAAACAATTGTATGAACACCACAAAAACTACTGCATTTACTTAGTTTAGTGTCCAGTTCCTATTAGGTCTGCTGACTCCATAATATTATGTAACAATCACTATAAATTAACATACTGCTGCTGATGCTGCCATTTTATCAGCTATGAATCCACTTTAGCCATTAATACAGAATGCTATGTACATCTTTGATGGTGAAAAGGTCAGCCCAGATTCTGGGCTGACTTTTGTGGATTATAAACCCACACATTTGAAATTCAATGTTTCACTTGTAGAAAAAACAAAGAAAAGTAACAACATTAAACAAATCTTTAGCCAATAAAATATTAATCAGGAGGTAAACTTGTCCAGTTTATTTTCCACTGCTCACAAGATGAAGAAGCTCCACTCAGAGCTGCAGATTGAAATCCCAACCGAACACGGATGCATTCAATAAAAGGCCCCTCCCCCCTCCCCCGCACTTTTTTTGTCAGTGCCCGAACAATTTGGGGCGTGATAAACTAAGTACGTTTCAACATCAGCCTCTAGCGTAGCTCTCGAGAGTTAGTAGTTATTTGCAGGTTAGTTCATTATTCTCAGAATGTCGCAATTAAAATTGATCTATGATCACCGTCAAGACCTCGTCAAGGTACTAGCTCCCATGAATGCAGATGACATGTTTAAATTCTGGAAGGATTTACAGAGATATGGTGTGATTACATCTGAAATTGTGGACACCTTGACTTCCTTGGACCAAGACAGACTGGACTCCAAGACAATAGTCAGGTACTTACTCCATATTGTCTGTGAGAGGGTCAAGGTCAATAAGACAGTCTGTAACCAGTTCTTGGAGGTGCTAGATGGTGTAAGAGAAAAGGGTGTAGTCCAAGTCAGTAGGGCTATGGCTCAAAAGCTAGTTTCTGGGAGAATAAATGATAAAAGAGTAGCCAGTGAAAGTGAAAGACTGCCAGAGGAAGATGTAGGAAATTTGTGGGAGATTCTGATAAAGGGTTCTCATAAATGGGAAGAGATCTCTATATTATTACAGTTGCCTAAGGCTGTTATTGCACAGTGTAAAAAGGCTAGCAGTAACAACTTGTGTCTCCATGAGGCCCTGACTGAGTGGGTGTGTGGGAACCACAAAGATGCTAAACTACCTACACTAAGTCACTTGAAGCATGTCCTGGCTAGTCCTGCAGTGGGACTACTAAATCTATCAACAGCATTAGATGAGTCAATTATTACAGTCAAGCAGCAATCTAGGGACTATAATGAAAAAGGTGACAACAATTCTTCTATTCTATATTTTCAGTCTGTTGACACTGAAGTAGGTGAGGGCAAGTCTACAATTCTTGAAGTCCAGGTACGTCCCAGTGATGAACTAGCTAATTGTCAGTGGGTAAAGGATGGGCAAATATTGGATAACTCAAAATTTTCTGGCATTCACACTGCAATGCTTTTAATAAAAGAAGCTAGTCGAGAAACTCAAGGAAAGTACTGGTGTCAAATACAGTGTGGCAGCGAGCAGTTGACTAGTTCTCCTGCTAAAGTAACAGTCATATACCCTGCGGACAAACAATGTCTTCTTAACTACTATGCTTCTCAGGAAGAAATTCCACAAGATACTTGGCCTTTATATAATGCATGTGAATATGTAGACTTGACATTGATAGCAACAGGAAAAATTAAGCATGATCGGAGTGAAAAAGTTGAGCATGATCAGCGTGATTGTGTCAAAGGTGTTGAAATCGAAATAATTTTAGAGGGAAAACAGAAAGTAGATTATGATAAAATAGTTCATTGCTATCAAAGAAACACACTAGTGTTGGTAGAGGGACATGCTGGCAGTGGTAAGACTACACTAGCACACAAAATAACGAAGGATTGGGTCAAGGGAAAAATATTTCGTCAAGTTTCTAAACTCTTTAATGTGTCTCTCCGTAGGAGCTACGACAAGGTGATGCTTTTTGAAGAATTTTTTAGATCTAATACACAAAAGTACTTACGTCAAATAGAAAAGTCTCAAGGAGAGGGAGTTTGTTTTGTTTTTGATTCTTATGATGAGTATAGCCAGAAAGACAAAGATGACACTATAATCAATGAAATCATCAATAAAAAATATCTTCCTCTGTCCATGGTCATTGTCACTAGTCGTCCAGTTGCAACAACTTTATTACGCCTTAAAGCTAACCACATAGTAGAAATTCTTGGCTTCACTAAAGAACAGTTTGACAAGTTTGTGAGAAAGTATACTTTTCAAAATATAGCATGTACTAAGGGGAGAGAAGTTGTGGAAGCAGAATTAAAATCACACTTGAAAGCTTGTACAAATGTACTAAACATGTGCTACTTACCTTTGAATGCTAAAATCATTTGCTTCTTGTATTGCGAATTACATGAAAAAATGCCAAAAAGTGAAAGCAAAATTTATGACCACTTTGTTAGAGCTATACTACTGAGGACATTAAGAAAGAGCGACCCAGACATCAAACTAGCAACAATTAAAGAATTGCCAGAAGAAACAAAAAAGGATTTTGATAGTTTATGTTCCCTAGCCTTTGACTTGACAGTAAACTGCAAACAAGTGCTTAGTAAAATACCAGATGACCTAAAAAGTTTGCCAGTCTTGAGTCTAATTACGGAAGACAAAACTACTACAGAATCAGGTCTTGAAAAAGTGTATTCTTTTCTTCACCTAACTCTTCAAGAGTATCTAGCAGCCTATCACTTAAGTATTCATGAAGAGGAACAGACAGAAATGATCAGATTACACAGTGGCAAAGACCATATGCTCACTACATTTAAATTCTACTGTGGATTGGTTGACTTCAGACATAAAATGCACCAGTTTGAAATCATCACAAAAAATCGACCCAACACTTTATATGCTTTACACTGTGCTTATGAAACAAAGAGTAAGGTAATGTGTAAAAAAGCAATAGCAATATTGTGTAACAAAATTTATCTGGGTGTAGGCGTCTTAACTCCAGCTGATTTTAGTGTTTTGGGTCAAGTCTTATCTTGTGACCCAAGACAAATAAAAAGTGTTGACATAAATTCAGGCTTACTGTATGAAGAATACAATAGTGCTGAATGGGTACATAGAAAATTTGACCAAACAGACATGCTATCATACAACTTCAGATCCACTGATGCACTCACTAAATTAAGAGTTTGGGAAGATGAGTGTGGTGCAAGTATTTCGTACAATATTATATCCAGAGGCACGTACATTAAGATTAATGAAATATTGGATAACATGAACAATATCCAAAGATACGACATGGCTAATCAGATGCTATTGTGCTCCAGCGATATTCTTGGTTCAAAATATGCGGAACCTCTTATAGATGTCCTGAAAAAATGTGAAAATGTAGAAGTATTCACGTACATCGGTAATTGCAAAAGCGAAGAAAGTGCCAGGAATGCAGTCAAAATTTTTGAAAATTTTTGGAACCTTGAAAAGATTCAAATTCTTGGTTGTTTTTGCCCCACAGGAGGTATAATCTTGGCCAATGGTCTATACAATTGTAAAATTTTGCAAGAAATCGATTTCAAGTCTGTTGACCTTGGTACTGCTGGTTGTAAAGCTCTAGCTAGTGCATTAGAGACTGTTGACTCATTAATTTTAGTAAAATGTAATATCACTCCCGAGGGGGCAAAAATTATTTCTTTTGCGGTATCATCTCATTTTTTTAAGCTTTTAAATTTGAGTATGAATAATATTACATCTAACGGCTTAAAATGTTTAAGTCAAAGCTTTTGCATAGGCCAGTTTACAGATCGTCTCAAACTTATTAAGAACAATATTGATGTACATGGGATCGAAGCCTTGGCTAGGAAACTTCCATATTGCTATAGTTTGTATCACTTAGATCTCTCTTGTAACGATCTTGGATGGGAAGGTGCTGCTGCTTTAGCAGAAGGACTCAAATTTTGCTACAATTTGACGTATCTATCTCTGCATGACTGCAATCTTACTGGATGTGGACTGGTGCTGATAGCAGAGGAATTTAAAGCATTTATTGAATTATACTACCTTGATTTATCACGTAATGGAAGTATTACAGAAGCAGAGTCTGTAGAATTTTCTCTTGGTCTTAATAGATTGGGTCATTTGCAAGAGCTTTATCTGTCTGACAATGGCATTGATGATGGTGTTGCTATGGGTCTGTCTGGAATACAGACGTCTCCCTTTCTTCACACTCTAGACTTGTCTAATAATTTTATTAGTGATAATGGTGTTGCAGCCATAGCTGGTTGGCTCACAGACAAAGGCATGAGGTTAGTCGATTTTTCTGGGAACCAAATCCAAGCAGTGAGTGTAAGTACTTTTATTAAGCTGATAAAGAGTGGCCATATTCGAAAGCTAGATCTTTCTCACAACAACATTGGATCAGAAGGTGCTAAAGAGTTGATAGCTGAACCAATTACTTGTGAAGATCCTATTAAAATAAACCTCTTGTTTAATAATATTTCTTCAGAAGTGATTAACGATTTAAAAGACTTTCTCAAAGAAAGCTCACTTCAATTACTTCTTTAAGGAGCATTCTAAGGAGACATTAAATGCAACTTCATCAAACTTGTCCAAAGCAACTAATTTCTAGCACTGCACTAACTGTATTATATGCCATATTTTATTTTAATTTTAATCATTACAGCACATTCTCATTTATTATTTTTAGTTTACTCTTCACTAGTGATACACACTTGCAATCTTAGTAAGTCAAAGTAGACTGTTCATTGGCAGTAGAGCCAAACCATACAAATTGATTGTGCTCAAACTCCATTAGTAACAAATGGCACTCTATTTTCATGTGAACTTATATCATGCACATGATTTTAAAAAATTCCAAAATTCAAAATTGTTTCTTGTAACGTTCTATGAAATGGTCCCTCTGTTAGCACTATTTGCCTAACTTCAATTACTGAGCTATAAAATCATACATGCTTTCTTAAAGATACTTCAAGCCTTGAGAGAACAGCCATATAGTTGTTCAACTCGTCAAAGAAACATTACAATTGTAAGATCAGTTTTAACTATATTTATTGATACCTATATCAATGCAAATGTTATTGGGCAATTATTCGCTCATACTGCAGAAAAGGTTGCAAAATTCAAGAGCCAGCTCTCATTATTCACACTATGGCCAAGTATGTAAATGGACAATTGCTACACAAGCAACAGCGAAATTTCAGAAAAGTTTTTGAATTGCTTGAGTCTGGAACACAATGAATAAGATGTACTCTGTGGCACCAATGTCTCAGACACAAAGACTAAAGAATGTTCTTCTTGTCAATTGCAGGAATTTGTTACAACTTCAAGCCTATATAATAGTTTTGATGCTATATATAGTACGAACCATCGTCAGTCCTCACTCTACCAATCATAACGGAGACAAAGTACCATCTGTTGTACTCAAAAAATTTAGCCAAACCGCACAAATGTTTTTGGATCAGATCATCTTTTCGTAAATCTAGTCTAGCAACTGCAGCTATAGTGTATATAGCATAACCAAAAACAGTTCAAAATGGATGACAAGCTGACCAATGCCTTTATGTCATCAGTGCACTAATATATTTTTAAAACGAAGGATTTACTTACTAACTGCTGCTCAACTGATTTCTAGTACTTCATCTCATGGTGTCAGTAGTTGTAGCAGACACAATATTCTCTTCACCAAAAATCTGGGTGCATTAATAATTTCCTTGAGGAAGGAGTCAAATTTTGCTAATTTCTATCAGCGATTATGGACATTGTCATTCAAAAGCAGCAGGAGAATATAGAAAACTATTGGACAGAATGCACCCTGAAAGTTACATCTGAAACAGTCCAGTTGCTACTAGGCAAAAATTCAAGAAGCGCAATTGATCAGGTGTGTATAGTTATAATAATATTGAAGTGGTAACAACATGTGAGTTATGTGGGTGGGCTGGGGATGGGGTGGGTATTGGGTTGATGTCAGGAAATTGTAAAGCATGTAAACATTTACATTTGACAGGGAAGATTATGTGTACATGTAGAAAAAAAACTAGCTATATTTGGATACAAATAGTAGGTTACATTGGGAATAAAAGCTGCATGATATATATATATATATACTGCAAAGTAATCACACAATATCTTCCAATTTTATTAATTGTACTGTATTTTTTTAAATTCTTTAGCTTTTCATTCTGTTCAATACGGATCACCATTATGTCAATAAAACTACACTTTCGTCTACTCACATTACCAACTTTTCCAGTGCTAATCTGCCAAATTTACTGGAACTAATAAACATTAAGTGAGTTAAACCTTAATAAATAATATATTTTAGCTAGTAACTTTCTTCCATAAAGAAATGGCTGAACAATTCAATATAATAGCCTGCACTTCATATTTGGAAAAGAAGTGCTCCTTCTTTGCTTTTGTTTTGTAGTTTATGTTTGTAAACATAACGACCAGGAAGTTAGTATGAAGTGAGTGTTTTTTGTATGAGTAATAGCATGGGTATCTGTGCTAGTTGGGATTAATAGTACAAGTAATGTGATTGAAATAGCACTCAGCTTGCTTCGCCTCATGCTATTTGAATTGCTTTACTAGTTCTACTGATCCATAATAGCACAGGTTACCTGGTGCTGTCACTCACTAATAGTATAGGCCAGCTTTAAAAAAAAAAAAATTACACTTGTATCTTTATTTCCTTATTTCAGGATTAGCTTCCTGTGGAACTTCATTTTCAACATACTGCTCCTCCTAACCTGTTAAAAACATTCCGTCTAGAGCTTCTGTGGTAAAGAATGGCATTGTCTCCTTCTAGAAACTACTCGAAATATACATTTCCAAGGTTAATGCTGCACGTGTGCGCACTTGCCCATACTATTTCACTAGTTTCTGTGCTATTTCACTTAGTTACGTGCTATTTCACTTTACCCGTGCTATTTCAATTAAACAGCGGGGTTTTTATTGGGCAATTTACGTGCCGTACTATTAAGTATAAAATAGGCAATTATACAGGCCTTTAGCTGTAAATGGAAGAAAGTTACGAGCTAAAACTTATTGTATTCATTCATGTTTACAAGTTTCTCACCCTTCAGCAGCTATGGCTATGTTGACTGTATGATAAAGAGTATATACCCAAATTCAAGCTTGATTATACATTTTTTAAGTCACTTAATTCTGTCAGCATATGTATGTTATGGACACACATGATCAAGCATTATAATTTACCATTAAGCACAAATTTGGAACTAAAATAACATGCTCGTGGTGTTTGAAAGACTATGTCAACTTAGTCAAGATTGAGTGCACAAGTATGTGTAGTAAACTAGCCAGCCAGAGGTGTACATGGTAGTAGAGAAATGTTATTGCAACAATTCCATGGTTTTCCTCTAGAAACTCAAGTGCATTGTCTTGGTTTGTGTTGATGTCAAATTGTATTCCCTGTTTAACAGCATGCTGAATCTAATTCTCTACATACAATAGCTCAGAAGTAAAGTGTGTTATCTCGAGGTTATTTTTACACCACCTTAGTGTTAGCAGCACACTAACTTCCTATTTACCTATTTAAGTCAAAATAAACTCTCTTTTTTTACAAAACACTTGAAGAGAAGTTGGTCATCTTTTAGTGATTTTCATATGTTTATCTCTGTGCCTCGCTAGGAAGTTGAAAAAGTTCGCATTTAGGTATGCTCAAAGGTTAGTCCGCTCAGGCACGCCTGCTTTTGTGGGGCCTTACTTAATGGTTGTCAACATCAGTACTATTATCAAGAGTCCTACTTTTGTGTTTTGTGCCACATGTAATGTCTCTGATGAGTAGCTCCAATTTGTACACACCTGAAAGTGTCTTTCTTTGTCACACATGTTTGCCAACGAATGTAGGTGTTCCTGGTGGGTCATTCTTTGTTTCCCATTATTTACTCTAAGAGGCAACAAGGTGTGGTTATCCTAGTCGCTTTTTATTTAAAAGTTTTCCATTCCTTGACACAAAATAATTATACTGAGCTACACATACTGCATTCACTCAAAATATGGAATGTTGTCTTACACTCCCAATCAAACTGTTTGTTCAACCAACAGTTGACATGGCAGCTACTGAAAGCATTGAAATGTAGAATGTATGAAATATTGTCCCAAATTTTGATTAAATTGTTTGTTTAAGCAATTTTAGACCAAACAAAGAATTTAAGTATGTTGAAGTTTTTGAATCACATAATGTGTCATGTACACATTATTTTTATGTATTGTTATTTGACTTAGTGAGATCAAATGCTAGTCAAAAACTGGCTATGACTGATTAATTAATGCAAAGCATCATTAAAGCACCAGTGGAGCTTTAATCAGCAGAGGAATAAACCTATTTTTTTTATCTTACTATGTCAGTCAGTGAACATTTTGTCAGTGAGCACAGCTAGAGCTAGCTGTCAGTTGGTGTTGGAAGCCATTGAGACTAGCATATGAGAACAATACACTCTGATATTCCCATATAAAGTACACTTGTCCTTAGCTCTAAGAGTGTGAGAATGGAATGTTAGAGTTAGTGTCATGTGTATCTGTGATAGGTATTTGAGAAGGATTGTGTTACACTCAAGTCTCAGGCCAATGAGATCGGTTTTGGGAGAAGTCAGTTGATATTGTATTTGATCTGTAAAGATGAGGTGTTTATGTGAATATACGTTATCCCTTTCGTGGTTGGTTTTTAACCCTCAGCACGAATGTGTGAGAGGGTTATAGTAATCTGTCATTCATTCATTCATTCATTCATTCATTCTGTCACTCTGTAAACAGCAGATCTGAGTGTTGTCCAGTAACGCTGTGGATTGTCCCATGTGGCAATACAAAAGTCCCAAGGGATGTCCTGTTGAAATTTTGAAATTTATTAAATTTGTAACTTCGACTGCTGGGAACCCCTCCTTGTGGTTAAATAGTCATGCTAGCCTATTGTGTTTGTAGTCACATGACTGGTACATTCAAAATAGGAGGCTTTGCCCCTATAATCCCCCATGATGCTCGGTGGGCTATGCCCCCCGTACCCCACAGATGTTGTCACAAATGCATGTTTTTGGCTATTTTGGGTTCATTTGACAATATGACTATAATACACACTTGTCTTTCTTTTAGCTTTCCGAAGGTAACTTTTGGGTAGGGGGAGCGGGAGTAGTTCACCTTCCAGACTGTTGGTTTGCAAAGTGGCCTTAAGTTTTTTTTTCATTGTTTTTTTTTTGCTTTAGTCTAAGGAGCTATGTAAGCAAGACACTCTACTAATATAATTATAACTGAACAATTATTTTTGACATCAACTTATTAATTTTCTGTAATACGCTTCTGTGTGCTGATAAAGTTCACTATATACTATTTAAAATGTCAGTTTATATTTATTAAATGGCTAGTAAGGCCTAGCAATAAATATAGATATTATAGTTAGCCACACAGGCTTATGTAAGCAACAACAAAAAAACTCACAAGAAACTTTGCTCTATAAATATTAACTAGTGGTGTGCTTGAGCACAAATGGCGAGCGAGCCTAAAGACTATACTATTTTTTTTGACTTCTAACACTGAAGCTACTGAAAATAAGGTCCAGTTTTTACATTTCGCATACACGGTAAAGGTATTTCAGTGCCACAGTAACAACTCTCTGCAACTGCTTGAATTGAAGGAAAACAACAACAACAAAACAATACACGTTATTTAAAAGTTTTCTTTGTGATATTCTTTAGCTAAGTAGTGGTTGTAACACACAATGCTTTGACACAACTGGACAGCAGCACCTACACAGACTTACCTTCGCGGTAGTCTAGTGGACAATGTATTTTCAAGTAAATACTGTTGCGCACGGCTTATAACCATGACAAAGAGCGCATTAACTTACCACCGCCACTAACTCGAATAGAAATGGAAGTCCCTTAAGTTTTCAAGTTTGAACTGCACCCGCAAAAGAATTCAAAACGGTAAACAATTCAATTTCTAGGGTGACACGGGTACTGATCGATAAACCAGAGGATTCTGTTTAGTGCAATTTTGGACGGGGTCGACCACATAACTAACACAAAAACGCGAGGGTCAAAGTACAAAATGACATACATACGTCCATACATATATCTAAATAAATAAACAAACATCCCCGATTTTCAATTGTGTTACCCCTGTAAGTGTCTCGCTCGCTACGCTCGCTCGCCGATTAATTTTAAGTATATTTTTTATACTAGGTACATCCAAATGATGAAGAGCCTATATTTATATAGTACTGTGAAAGCATGTGTAGATAAGTTAATATAGCTACGACTCATTTTCAGCGAGACACTTCCATTTGACATGTCGAATGAAGGAATCTAAAATGAGGAAATGAGTCATAGCTGTATTAATTTACAAATGCTTTCATGCAATAGTGGATTGTAAAGCCACCACAAGCAGGAGTGATAAGAAAAATGAAGGACGAGCCTCAAAGGCAGCAGTGGGCAGCCAAGTAGTTGACTGCTCACCACAACTAGCTAAGCTAGCTCAAACTTCACAGTTATTTTTTTCAAATTCAATCAATCGTAACAATCAATCTGAAATCATCTAACCAAATCTGAGAAAAGTGGTCTCAGGCCAACATTATAACAAAAACCATGTGCTCAGACAGGAAGTCTGAGCAAGTAAATATGAGACACCTTTACCAAATGAAATGACAACAATAACCAATAATAATGGAAATAGCTAATAATAATAATGTTAACTAGTGATCGATGTGCTCTAATAGCACAAAATAGCGAAGCGAGCGATGCATGTTCCCTGTAATTGCAGCTATTCCATGCATACTTGGTGTGGCTACAAAATACTGTCAGATTCTTTACTTTGCTACCTGTTTCTGTTTCGTTTTAGCTCTCATCCTCCTTGCCCTGTCTTTTTCATTTCTTATCGCTCTCCTTACTAATTTTTCTTCAGGAGTTTCTAACGACCTCAAAGCTCTTGACCGAGCGTTTCTAACGTTTTGTCTACTGGGTATCGCTACTTCGTACGGCGGGAAAACAAAACAAAATGTTGCTAAGGTTACCCGGCCGGCGCAAGCGCGTAGGAGAAAGGGTACACACGTACGCCCACGCAAGAACAAAAACAATTTCTAGACCTAACTAGTGATGTGCATGAGCACAAATGGCGAGCGAGCCTAAAGACTATACTATTGATTTTGACTTCTAACACTGAAGCTACTGGAAAAAAGGTCCAGTTTTTAAATTTAGCATACAGGGTAAAGGGATTTCAGTGCCATAGTAACAACTCTCTGCACAAGCTTGGAAGGAAAAAAACAACAACAAAACAATACACGTTATTTAAAAGTTTTCTTTGTGATATTCTTTAGCTAAGTAGTGGTTGTAACACACAATGCTTTGACACAACTGGACATGCACTTACACAGACTTACCTTCGCAGTAGTATAGTGGACAATGTATTTTCAAGTAAATACTGTTGCGCACGGCTTATAACCATGACAAAGATCGCATTGACTTACCACCGCCACTAACTCGAATAGAAATGGAAGTCCCTTAAGTTTTCAAGTTTGAAACTGCACCCGCAAAAGAATTCAAAACGGTAAACAATTCAATTTCTAGGGTGATACGGGTACTGATCGATAAACCAGAGGATTCTGTTTAGTGCAATTTGGGACGGGGTCGACCACATAACTAACACAAAAACGCGAGGGTCAAAGTACAAAATGACATACGTACGTCCAAACATATATACAAATAAACAAACATCCCCGATTTTCAATTGTGTTACCCCTGTAAGTGTCTCGCTTGCTACGCTCGCTCGCCAATTATTAGCTAGCGTTTAAAAACTGGTGGTGTGCTTGAGCACAAATGGCGAGCGAGCCTAAAGACTATACTACTATTTTTTATTGACTTCTAACACTGAAGCTACTGAAAATAAGGTCCAGTTTTTAAATTTAGCATACAGGGTAAAGGGATTTCAGTGCCATAGTAACAGCTCTCTGCAACTGCTTGAATTGAAGGGAAAAAAACAACAACAAAACTATACACGTTATTTAAAAGTTTTCTTTGTGATATTCTTTAGCTAAGTAGTGGTTGTAACACACAATGCTTTGACACAGCTGGACATGCACCTACACAGACTTACCTTCGCAGTAGTCTAGTGGACAATGTATTTTCAGGTAAATACTGTGCGCATGGCTTATAACCATGACAAAGAGCACATTGACTTACCACCGCCACTAACTCGAATAGAAATGGAAGTCCCTTAAGTTGTCAAGTTTTAACTGCACCCGCAAAAGAATTCAAAACGGTAAACAATTCAATTTCTAGGGTGATACGGGTACTGATCGATAAACCAGAGGATTCTGTTTAGTGCAATTTGGGACGGGGTCGACAACCGAACTAACACAAAAACGCGAGGGTCAAAGTACAAAAATGCCTTACATACTGTAATGTTTATTGTTCTTTTGTTTCCTGTATCAACCAGACATTCAACCTCACCTTACCTTATTGCTCATGCGCATGATTCATTCATTATGTGTGTTGTCATTGGTGCACTTTTAATCGAATATAAGAATGTGAACATAACCTACAGTAAAGGGTATCCTTGGAGGGCCACGATACTACACTGGCGACGAGGCACGGGATTACGGTATGCCTGATCCAGGGAGGACAGTTATCGCACCTCTTGGTCGCTTACAAGAGTTTGACCCTGAAATTGAATGTGTAACTGCGTATCTTGAGAGGCTCCAGCTATACTTCGTTGCGAATGGAGTAGAGGAGGACAGGAAAGTGCCCACACTGCTCACGCTGGTAGGACCTAAAGTGTATGGTACCTTATGTAGCCTCTTGGCCCCGACCTTGCCGAAGGATAAGGATTTCGACAGTTTGTTGTCTACGTTGAAAAGACACTACGACCCGAAACCCCTCGTTATCGCGGAACGTTTTCGATTCTACAAGAGGATTCTGTCTCCAAACGAACCGCTCGCCGACTTCTTAGCTGATCTACGACACCTCAGTATTCGATGTGAGTTTAAAGACTTCCTTGAGGAAGCGCTGAGGGATATTTATGTTTGTGGAGTGAGAAGTGAGCAAATCCAAAAGAAATTGTTGACAGAGGATGGTTTAACAGTAGCCAGAGCCCTGGAAATTTCCCAAGGCATGGAAGCTGCTGACAAGAACGCCAAGGAACTACATGACCCTGGTCTTGTCAAAACTGAAACCTTGCACTTCTCGGGACAGACCAAGACTAGGAAGCCCTGCTACCGTTGTGGTCGCCAACATAATGAGAAGGTCCGTGAGGCTATTTGTAATCATTGTGGCAAGCAAGGACATATTGCACCAGTATGCAAGTCAAAGTCACAACAGGCCAAGCCTCCCTCTGGATCTCATTCGTTTGTAGGAAGGAAAAACAAGCGACGTAAGCCCAGGAAACCCGCTGGTGGAACCAAGTGGATTGGAACTGGCGAAAATAGCGATGAGAGTAATGACTGTGTTGCTGCATCTACGTTTGTCATCAGGGATTCACAACTGAACAAACCTATCATGCTTACTGTGTGTATAAATGGCAAGTCGGTAGACATGGAACTGGACACAGGAGCCACCGTGACGGTGATGCCTAAGGAGAAGTGTGACACTCTCTTTCCAGGAGTACCTTTATCTCGCTCAGAGGTGGAATACACTGGAGACCCTGTGATCGTTCTTGGTCAATTATCAGTTGATGTGACTTACCAGAAGCAGTGCCTGCAAGATCTGAAACTTGTGGTTTTCGAAGGAACTGGTCCCCCATTGCTTGGTAGAAATTGGCTTCATCATATCAAGTTGGACTGGGCTAGTATCCACTCTGTGCAGCCAGGTCAGAAGTCGCTCGCAGGTTTACAGGAGAAGTACAAAGAAGTTTTTACTGATGGATTGGGTACAATTAAAGACTATCAGGCAAAACTTATCGTGGCATTTTCTGCTGTGCCCAAATATCATCGTCCCAGAGCTGTACCTTTTGCTAGAAGACCTGTCGTCGAAGCAGAGTTAGACCGACTTGAGAATATGGGAGTTCTGGAGAAGGTAGACCATTCCGACTGGGCAGCTCCAATTGTAGTAGTCCCTAAGAAAGACGGTCAAGTGAGGATCTGTGGGGATTATAAGGTCACAGTTAATCCGGAGCTAAACGTTGATCAATATCCATTGCCCCGTCCTGAGGATCTTTTTGCTGTTTTAGCTGGAGGGAAACACTTTACTACATTGGACCTATCCCAGGCTTATAACCAGTTGAAATTGGAAGAGTCTTCAAAGCCGTACCTTACCATAAACACCCACAGAGGTTTGTACCGCTACAACCGCCTTCCATTTGGAGTAGCTTCTGCCCCAGCTATCTTTCAGAAGACGATGGACAGTATTCTCAGAGGTTTACCTGGAGTTCTTTGCTATATAGATGATATTTTGATTACCGGAAGTTCCGAGGCAGAGCATTTGGATACTTTAGCGAAGGTTCTCGTACGACTCCAGAAACAGGGTATCAAGGTGAAGCGTGAAAAGTGTCGTTTTATGAAACCGAGTGTCCAGTATCTAGGACATCGTATCGATGCTGACGGAATTCATGCAACGGATTCCAAGTTGGACGCCATCACCAAGGCCCCTGCACATAGGAACATCACGGAATTACGATCGTTCCTTGGTCTTATAAACTACTATGGTCGTTTCATACCCAACTTGTCGACACTCCTGCATCCGCTGAACAATCTGTTGCGCAGAGAGACCCCATGGAAATGGTCAGAGGAATGTGCTAAGGCTTTCCGCCAGGCAAAAGAGAAGATTGTGTCACCTAACTTGTTGGTACACTATGACCAATCACTTTCCATACGACTTGCTGGAGATGCCAGTGCTTATGGTGTGGGAGCCGTCATCTCGCATGTCATGAAAGATAGCCAGGAACGTCCTATCGCTTTTGCTTCCCGGACACTTTTGCCAAGTGAACGAAACTACTCGCAGGTGGAGAAAGAAGCTCTTTCTCTCATTTTTGGCGTGAACAAGTTCCATTTATACCTATACGGACGTCATTTCACGTTAGTCACGGACCACAAGCCTCTAACCGCAATTTTGGGTCCAAAGAAGGGAGTTTCACCCACGGCAGCAGCCAGATTGCAACGTTGGGCCGTTTGTCTATCAGCTTATTCCTATGACATTCAGTTTCGACCAACTACTGCACATTCAAACGCTGATGGTCTTTCACGACTACCACTACCTAATGTGTCTGATGTTCATTTGTCGTCTGATCCTACTATTTTCAACCTACCGCAAATGAGTAGTCTACCAGTGACTTCAGTTCAGTTGTCAGCTGCTACTCGTCGTGACTCCATACTCAGTAAGGTGTATACCTACACACTACAAGGCTGGCCTACTGCAGCTAATGTGATCGATAGTGATGTCAAGCATTTTTTTACAAGGAGAGAGGAGTTGACGACTGAAGGTGGATGTTTGCTGTGGGGCATTCGAGTGATTATCCCAGAGAAGCTTCAGGAAAAGTTGTTGCAAGAATTGCATCGTGATCACCCTGGAATCACCAGGATGAAGGCTGTGGCTCGCAGTTACTTTTGGTGGCCTGGACTCGATCGTGATATTGAGGTCCTAGCCAGGGGTTGCCAGGAGTGTCAAGCTGTGAAGAATACACCCGCTGTGGCGCCGCTCCATTCCTGGACCTGGCCATCCAAGCCATGGCAGCGTATCCACATTGATTTCGCTGGGCCTTTCCAGAAGGCTATGTTTCTTGTTGCTGTGGACGCACACTCAAAGTGGCCTGAAGCATATCTAATGTCTAGCACTACAGTATCACAAACCATTAGTGTGTTACGGAAGATGTTCGCTACCCATGGACTTCCGGAACAGATCGTGTCCGACAATGGACCTCAGTTTGTTTCATCAGAGTTCGCTGAATTTATGAAGCAGAACGGAGTAAAGCATGTCCGAAGCGCTCCGTATCATCCCTCTACGAATGGACTTGCAGAAAGGTTTGTGCAATCCATGAAGCAGAGTCTGAAGGCAACTTCCAAGAGTGGTCGAACGCTTTCTCATCGACTGTGTGATTTCTTGCTCACATATCGCACGTCACCACATTCCACTACAGGAGTGTCACCTAGTGCCTTGCTCATGAAACGAGAGTTGCGCATGCGTTTTGACCTTCTCAAGCCTAGACCGGACTCGCGAGTAATGGAGAAGCAAACACTACAAAAGAAGGGACATGATCAACATTCGACTTCCAGACAGTTCTTTCTGGGCCAAGCTGTAATGGCTAAGAACTTCCGTCCTAGTCCTGCTTGGATACCTGCTGTAATTGTGGAACGTCTAGGCCCTTTGTCTTACCTCATTGAAACAGAAGATCGAGAATGCTGGAGACGTCATATCGATCATTTGAAAGAGTTGCTATTACCGGAGCATCTACCAGAAACTACTACTAGTAGTCCCGTCATGGACACCTCCCCAATGGTATCTGTGCCTGACGCAGATAGTCAGATGCTGGATTCTACAGTGATTTCAGCAGAGGAATCAGAACCAGCCCTTCTGCCGAGAGCTGAGACCGCAGAGGTTTTTACTTCTTCTACTACAGCTATCCCGAGGGCAGAACATGGAGTTAATTCAGATGTGTTGTCTTCGAGTGCTACTGCAACTCCAGTATCTACACGTACCTACCCTCGTAGAGAGCGTCGTCCCCCAGACTATTATCGTCCTTCAGATTGATCAAACACTATGTGTATGTGTATGTGTGTTCTCAGTGGGAGTTGTGTTTAGTGGAAGGGAGTGTAATGTTTATTGTTCTTTTGTTTCCTGTATCACCCAGACATTCAACCTCACCTTACCTTATTGCTCATGCGCATGATTCATTCATTATGTGTGTTGTCATTGGTGCACTTTTAATCGAATATAAGAATGTGAACATAACCTACAGTAAAGGGTATCCTTGGAGGGCCACGATACTACACGTACGTCCATACATATATACAAATAAATAAATAAATAAATAAACATCCCCGATTTTCGATTGTGTTACCCCTGTAAGTGTCTCGCTCGCTACGCTCGCTCCCAATTATGGAATGTAAAGGCATTTATAGGGGAAACCCTGGTATTCTCCCCACCTTTCCAGGTACAGTAGTGAATTTACTGACCACAGACCACTTAGTGCCAAAGTGTCTGGTGGGTTGTATGGTTGTCATGGTTATAGATATGGTTGTCATGGTTATAGATATGGTTGTCATGGTTACATCAGTGGTTATACTTCATAGTTCATTGTGGTGAGAAGCTCAAGTGAATGCATTATATATACATACATATATAGCAAGTCACTAGATGATGGTCGGTCAGTCCAGTGGACAATTGTTTGTTACGCTTTTTTAATAACTTTTGCCACTTAGCAAATGGTCAGGTGAAGTAGATTTTTTATTGTAATTGCCTATTTTGCTAATAATAAATCAAGCAAACTCTCACTAGACTGTGCTGAAACTCCTACTCGTGTGAACCACTCGTTTGTAGCTAGAATTAATAACCTCATGGGCTGCACATGACCTAGGCCATTGGAAGACTAGAAAACCAGTCTGGTTTGTAATGTAGCTAAGCTACTTAGGCTAAGAGCTGCAGATCTTTAGACAGTTTCAATTCAATTTCAGGTACTTCGGCTTTGTGAGCCTTCAAAGTGAATGAATAAGCAAGAACACACAACACAGGGCTTAAATACCCGCTTAACACATAACAAAGAACTATATTGAGGTGTGGGATGAAGTGCATACAAGTAATTAACACATATACAACCCATGAATAGCCCACTCAACAAGACCATCACACACCTCAATATAGTTCTTTGTTATGTGTTAAGAGGGTATTTAAGCCCTGTGTTGTGTGTTCTTGCTTATTCATTCATTTGAAGGCTCACAAAGCCGAAGTACCTGAAATTGAATTGAAACTGTCTAAAGATCTGCAGCTCTTAGCCTAAGTAGCTTAGCTACATTACAAACCACCAAACCAGTTAGACTACTGATTTCAATGATTCTGTCTGAAAATTTTTTGGCGAGAGGGAAGTTCAGGAAAGTCTATTGCTCGATATACTGAGGCAAGACAATATTTTCCTTAAGTCATTGAGAGTAATTTTTATGAATTTATTTTGAGCTAAATTTTGGATTCAGCTAACTCAGCAATTTGAGGGAATGCTAGGAATTTAGGGGGAAAGTTGAGAAGTTTGGACCCTCCCCCACACCCAAACTGGACTGAACCCTGCACTGACTATGTTTGTTTGCCCTATACATGCACACATATGTATAAAACACTGCAGACTGCGGCTATACATACGCTTCTTTCTGTCTTCCTCTCCCGTCACCTTCCTCTCCAACCTAGCTTCCCATCTTCCCATCCTTGACCTACCACAGCTATATCCAGGGGAGGATCCAGGGGGGGGGGGGGGGGGGGGGGGGGGGGGAGGGTGAGCTGAGTTTTAAAAAAAAAAATTAGGACAAATTTACCAATATATAGGGCAATACAGTTAATAGGTCAACTGCATGCTAACTTATGCTCTTCACTCATTAATTAATATTTATTGAAATCTTATACAATCAATCTGTAGTGTTATTAAAATTTCATGACTTTGACCAAAACATATTTGGGCCCCTCCCTGTTGCTAATGCTGAATCCGCCCCTGATATCCCTCCACTTCTCAGCCTTCCAACCCTACCCCCTACATGATAATTCATCATAATATCCCATATTATATATCATTATAAACTTGCCCATGACTAAACTTGCCCATGACTAAACTTGCCCATCACTAAACTTGCCCATGACTAAAAAACTAATTAGGAAAGACTGTTAGGTTTGTTGAGCTAATTTCCTGACTGATAATGAAGGATGTTAGTTAAGCTCAGACTTCAATCCAGTCTGGCTAATTTCCATCATAGTCTCCAACACTGTTGGTAGAAGGAAGTCCACATTATATTGATTGGGACCATTCCTAATATAACTCGTGAGGAAAGAAGGGAGTGGCGGGAGGGGGGGGGGCATAATTTTCCCGTTGAAAAAGATGGGACTCAAATGTTACTTTCCTCACTTCCTCCATATTTGTGGAGAACACCATCAGGCACATTATTATTATCATATGTAATGTTACAGTGTCACATAGATATAATCAAGATCAAAACTAATACACATACAGTGCCTGTGTGTGTGCATATGTGTGTATGTGTGTAGGTGTGTGTATGTGTGTGTACGTATGTGTGTGTAGGTGTGTGTAGGTGTGTGTATATGTGTGTGTATGTGTGTGTGTGTAGGTGTGTGTATGTATGTGTGTGTGTAGGTGTGTGTATATGTGTGTGTGTATGTGTGTGTGTGTGCGTAGGTGTGTGTGTGTAGGTGTGTGTTTGTGTGTGTGTATGTGTGAGTGTGTGTGTGAGTGTGTGTGTGTGTGTGTGTGTGTGTGGATTAATCAGTTTTATAATTGCTACCTTCCCTGGAGATGGTCTTCATTAGTCCCTAATTCAATCTCTGTCTTGAAGAACACAGTATGAAATGTTATCGTGGATGGATATTACAAAGTCAAATATAAAAAATATTATACCATCAAACATGATATGTAATTTTAGAGAGACATTTACTATGCTCTTCAACATAATATGTTCACTTCTTAATCATAATTTGTAACAAAAGCATTTCAACCTGGTAAGGTTGTCATCAGTTTTGAAAGCACAATGCTAGTGGAAAAGAGAAGTTTGCATCTTTAATGAAGATGAACTGATGAAGATACAATTACTATATTACTACTGTCCAGGTCTTCGCCTGAGCAACAGAACATTACTAACTGTATGCATATCACATCGTATGCTTACCTCAGTTCTCGAACTTACCTTCATCTCATTATACGTTCTATGTCATTGTCACTTACGTTTTATTCTTTTCTTTAATACTTGCGCTTCGCAGGTTTAATTTCAGTTACTCGCATAAATAAAAGAGTGAAGTTTTGAGTGTGAGTGGAGGGCGAGTAGCTCCGGTCCTTCGACTAGCCTAGCTAAACTAGAATTACTACTTAGTCTGTGGACTTACAACCCACGGTCATGGTCCTTCGAGCCGGATGCGCTTGTCTGTGAAGGTGAGAAGGAACCAGCGGCTCAGACACTTAGCTTTCGAATTGTAGAACTATAGACTGGCGAGCGTTCGTTCTTGTCAGAATTGACCTCAGTTAGCTAACTGAACAGCGGCAGCCGAGTTCGTGAAGTCAGACCAGGGCTTCCGCCGACTGCTTGCGTAGTTCTATTTGGAGAGCACTACACGTGGCTGGCCATCGGACGCCATCTTCATCCTCTTCAGTCAGGAGCCACTCCCCTAAAGGTTGCCCACAGACCCTGTGGCCCCTTACCTACCGGTTGAAGGTGTTCGGTGATGTATCGACCCCTTTCCAGACCACTTCCCTCCAATAAAGGTTGCCTGCAGACCTTGTGGCCCTTTACCAACTGCGAAGGTTGCTCGGGACTCAGCCGACCCTTTACCTGTTTTTGGACTTCCCTGCCTGGACTCACAGATCCTTAACCAGATACCTTCAGTCGTGTCGTCAAACTATAGTCATGGCAGATCCTGCACAGTTCAAGAATAAAAGGTCGACAATCAGAGGACGTCTGACCAGGATTCTGAAAGTAGTTGACTAGCTACTGGAAGAGGAACTTCAGGACTTGGACTCCCACGATTTGAGAATCCAGCTCACTACCATAGAGAAACTGGCAAAGGAACATCGTCAAGCTTCAGCTGCATACTGCGAGGCCCTCACAACGGCAGGTACTTCTGATGCAGACCTGGAAAAGGAAATAGAGGCTAACGCGGACAAGGAGGCACTCTATGAGTCCTACATCAACACAATAAGTAGGATTCTCCGGCAGCAGGCTGTGCTCACCAGCTACGAGCGCATCATGACTTCGCTGGAAACCTGGTTGGCTAACTCAGCTATCACCACTACAGACTATCTGACAGAGGGTAGGACCATCTCAAAGGAACTAGACCAAGTAGTGTCCCAGATGCGTTCCATTCGGAAAATCCCAGTGTTTCAGTCACTACTCGACAAAGCGGTCGGTGGACTAGAAGAAGTCAGGACACACCTATTGAAGTCCCCTTCCCCAGCTGTTCCTAGGATAGAGGCTGCAGCTGTACCGGTCACGACTGCCAGGTCCCATGCTACTATCCTTCAGTTGAAGCCTCCGACCTTCTCTGGAGAGATACGAGACTTTCATGGATTTGATCAGAGATTCATGGACATGATCAACAGTAGACCGGATATCACTTCAGATGCTGACAAAGTCAGTCTGCTCCGGGAAGCTATGCTGGACCCAGCTCTCAAGGCTCAAGTAGAACAGTACGGTCGTGGTCCAGATGGGTTCCGAGCTGCTAGAGAAGCCTTGCGCATCAGATATGGACGAGCATCTGTTGTGTTTCCGGTTTACGTTAAGGAAATGATACAGAAAGAGACTTACTCCTACAATCAAGAGTCCATGCTCAGGATTCTGGATCGGACCAAGCATCTAGCAGCTGCAATGAAGGACATCAAGGGAGACACACTCTCTCAGGTCATGGTTCAACTGGCAGTCTTCAACTTCAATGATGAGCTCTCTAAGGAGTGGACAAAGTACATGGCCAGCAAGGAAGACATTCCTGACCTAGATCAGTTAGTGAAATTCGTCGAACCTCTCAGCCACACCCTTCCATTCCAAGCACCTCAGTCTGCAGGGAGCAAGTCGTCTCAGGTCCAGAAGAAGGAGTCCCAGAAGAAGACCAGCAATGGGGATAGCCGTACCAGTCAGCGTCTCACTGACTGTCCTCTGTGCAAGAACACGTACCACCACCTTCAGAGGTGCTCCGTGTTCACAGGGTACTCTGTTGGTCAGAGACAGAGCTACATCAACCGGACCAAGGGCTGCAGCAATTGCCTACATCACAGTTATGTTGTGGGACAGTGTAACTCTGCGCATACCTGTCGTCAGTGCAAGGGGCGTCATCATACACTCCTTCACAGGGATGAGAACACAGTTGCAGCTACTTCGGACTTGATGACCGTTCCAGCTACCATGGACAACACAACAGAACCTCAGACTCTTTCTGAGAGCGCAGTGAAGGACCTGCCACTCAGGAGAGGATTTATTCTGACAGCACTCCTGTCACTGAGACATGGCGACAGGAGGGTCGTTGTCAGAGCCGGTCTGGATTCCTGTTCTGGATCCAGCCTGGTGTCAGAAAGGATTGCTTCATTGCTCAAGGTCAAGAGGCACTCTACCCACATGAGTCTGTCTGGGGTGGTTTCTGACACTACTATCAAGCAGTACTGTTCTATTGAGATCTCTACCATCCTGCTTTCGGATCTGGACCTGCAGCTCAGTATGGCCATCTCCAGCAGGATCCCTGACTCTACACCTCCAGTGGACGTCAAGGCGGTACGGAATAATGACATCATCAAGGGAGAACCTCTAGCGGATGGACATCTCGGAGGACAGCTGGACGTGCTGATCTCTACTTGTGATATGGGATTGCTCCTCTTACCTGAACCGTCTGGGTCTGCCCTCACACTGGATTGACTGCAGTGCCTACCGTCTTGGGATGGGCTCTCATGGGACGAGTGGAGGATGTTGCCAAGGTGGATGCTCTCAGGGTGAAATTGGTACCCAATGAGACTCACTTGGCCTGTAACAAGTTGTGGGAACTGGAGAAGGTACCTCAGGCTGACCGCAGGACGCCAGCTGAGAAATCAGCCATCCAGCAACTGCAGCAAGGCCTCAACCGGAACCAGGACGGGACCTATTCAGTACGGCTCCCCAGGGTTGAGGACCCTCCTGCTCTCGGGGACAGCAGGAGAATGGCTCTGAGCAGGTTCTATAGTTCAGAGAAGACTCTCAAGAAGCACAATCAGTTCCAACCGTTCCAGGACGAGATGAGCACATATCTCCAGTTGGGACATGCAGAACAAGTACCGAAACAAGAGCTGGACCGTGCCCATTACTACATGCCTGTACATGGTGTATCAAAACCCACCTCAACTACTACTAAGATGAGGCCAGTTTTTGACGCTTCAGCTAGCACTACTACCGGAGCATCCTTCAATGATGCCTTGCTACCGGGTCCATCCTTGTACCCACATGTGTCAGACCTGCTACTTCAGTTCCGGTTCCATCCAGTTGCGATGTCAGCCGACATTGGCAAAATGTTTCGACAAATACATCTTGCCAAGGAAGAACAAGACGATCACCGGTTCCTGGTGCGGGACGGAAGTGGGCACATCGTGGACTGCCGGATGCGACGCTTGACATTCGGTGTCAAGTCATCACCCTTCGTGGCTACCTCTGTCCTTCAACACCATGCTAGACAGCATCAGCATGTGTATCCAGAAGCTGCACAGTGTCTACTCCACAACTTCTACGTGGATGACTTGGTAGTCAGTGCAAGAGACGTGACAGAAGCAGTACACCTGAGAGAGACTACCTGCCAGCTGCTCAGTGAGGCCGGGATGTCCCTCAGGAAATGGAGGACCAACTCCAAACCATTCCGAGACACAATACCAGAGGAGCTTGTGGAGATGGACGATCTGAAATTTCCAGCAGCACCTCATAGCCAAAAGGCCCTAGGTCTACATTGGCAGGTGGCTACTGATAGTCTACATGTGGCCACCCCCAACGTTCCAGAACTTGCACCTGACACTACTACTATGAGGACTGTGGCATCAGTGGCAGCACAAGTTTTTGATGTTTTGGGGTTCTTCTCTCCCTATGTGATCCGTGCCAAGATCTTGATGCAGCAACTCTGGATCGCTCAGTGCCAGTGGGATGACAAACTGCCAGCTGCTATCTTCCCTGTTTGGAGGGAATAGACCAGTCAGCTGTCTTTCATCACACCACATCCGGTACACAGGAAGTATTCAGATTCTGACTCTCCCATCGTGATCAGCTCTCTCCAAGGATTCTCAGACGCCTCTAAGGCCGCCTATGGAGCAGCAGTCTATCTCCGGAGGGTACACGAGGATGACAAGATTACTGTTTCCCTGGTCTACGCCAAGGCCAAACTCTGTCCCCTGAAGACGCGGACTATTGGGCAGTTGGAACTACAAGCTGCTTATCTACTTGCTGACCTACTTGTTTATGTGGCCAAGATGCTCTCACTACCTCTGGACTCTGCCAAAGCTTGGACGGACTCGACTATTGTCCTTCATTGGATCAGGAGACCACCTTGTACTCTGAAGGAGTTCGAGGCCAACAGAGTAGCTCACATTCAAGAAGCACTACAGGATTGCTCTTGGAGACATGTGGCTTCAGCTGACAATCCGGCGGATCAAGCCAGCAGAGGAGTCTCAGCTCTGGAACTGCTCAATTCGGACCTATGGTGACATGGTCCACCCTGGCTGGCGAGACCTGAAGATGAATGGCCGCACTTGGTGGTGGGACCCTTGCCGCGAGAATTGCCAGGCGTGAGAACGGTCACTCTGGCTGCGGATGTCGAGCCAGTGGTGCCCTTCACGTTGTGGACTGACTACTCCTGCTACAATCGGCTCAAGAGGACTGTGGCCTGGCTCAGGAGATGGATCCACAATTTCAGGCACAGAAAGGCTCCAGACAAGAAATGGACTGATGTACCTCTGTCATGCAAGGAACTATCAGCTGCACACATCTTTCTCCTCAGAAAGGCTCAGGAAGATACATTTCCGGAGGTGTTACAGCTCATTGCCAAGAAGAAACCGTTACCAGCTTCTCACAAGCTTGGGGGGATGATCATCCATCTGGATGAACAGGATGGACTACTGAAGGCCACTGGACGCCTGAGGCAGCATTCTCTGACCACACCCAAGGTGGTCATTCCTCTAACACTCGACTCACACATCGTTGGGTTGATGGTCCACACTGCTCACAAAGACTATGGACATCCTGGACTGGCAGCTCTTCTGTCATTGCTAGCCCATCGGTACTTCATCCCGGGACTCAAGAACCGGCTCAAGAAGGTGTCCAGGCAGTGTGTGACTTGCAGGCGAGCTTATGGGCAGCCCATGCAGCAACGTATGGGTCTGTTGCCCAGTTACCGGACCACAGAGGCTCCCATCTTCAAGACTACAGGGATTGACTTCGCGGGACCGTTCCAGGTCAAGTTCAGCAACCACAGGAAGGCCCCCAAGTCTAAGGCATATGTATGCTTGTTTGTGTGTCTGGTCACTCGCTTCATCCACCTGGAAGTATGTGAAGACTTCGGCACCCCCCAGTTTATGGCTGCTTTGAGAAGATTCACAAATAGGAGAGGCCTACCCAGCACTATACTGACAGACAATGGGTCTAACTTCATTGGGGCTCATTCAGAGTTACTAATCATCCAGAAGATGATACAGAACTCAAAGGACTCTATCTCTTACTACTGTGGGACCAATCTCGTCGACTGGAAGTTCATCCCTCCCAGGACTCCCCACTTGGGTGGGATCTGGGAAGCCGGTGTCCGAGCCATGAAGGTTCAACTCAAGAAGCTGGTGGCAGACAAGGGACTCCGGCTGATTGAATTTCAGACTCTACTATCAGACGTTGAGGCCTTGCTGAACAGCAGACCTCTGACCCAGCTGGACAGCACAGATCCAGAAGGAGACTTGGTTCTGACTCCAGGCCACTTCATGCTGGGACGTCCACTTCGAGCACTGCCTTCTAAGGAAGCAAGTGCTGCCAACATCTCTCACCTTAGAAGTTGGCTTCTAGTCACTAGGCTGAGGCAGGATGTGTACTCAGCCTGGAAGGCTTGCTATATCACCTCACTCATGGACCGGAAGAAGTGGCGGAAGGAATCACAGAATCCGACCATAGGAGAAGTGGTACTATTGAAGGATGACACTTTGGAACAGGGACGACTCCCTCTGGCACTCATCACTGCCACCTTCCCCGGACTGGACGGGAAGGTCAGGGCTGTGGAGGTACGAATCAGAGGAAAGACTTACCGTCGGGACGTAAGGAGAGTAGTCAAACTTCATCTACAGGATCTAGAATACCGGAGTTCAGAACAGGGGCCAGGACTTGGAGCAGATCATACAACCGGTTCAGATCAGGGACCAGACCAGGCTCAAGGACAAGAGCTAGGACCAATCACAGATCAAGGACAGGCTGTGAACATGGCAACCAGGACATCCGTGGATTGAACAGATGCTGCCCCCTCTTCAGTCGGGACCCCCCAGGATGTCCAGGTCTTCGCCTGAACAACAGAACATTACTAACTGTATGCATATCACATCGTATGCTTACCTCAGTTCTCGAACTTACCTTCATCTCATTATTCGTTCTATGTCATTGTCACTTACGTTTTATTCTTTTCTTTAATACTTGCGCTTCGCAGGTTTAATTTCAGTTACTCGCATAAATAAAAGAGTGAAGTTTTGAGTGTGAGCGGAGGGCGAGTAGCTCCGGTCCTTCGACTAGCCTAGCTAAACTAGAATTACTACTTAGTCTGTGGACTTACAACCCACGGTCAACTACTACAAAAGAGTTTAAAAAATATATATTATTAGATATGATATTTGTTGAAGATTTAGACCTCTTAGTGCCTTAAAAATAAACATCATTTTTTTTTGTTGTTGTTGTTGTAGTTGTACTTTTACAGTTGTTATTTTTATGTGTATTGCACTGTTCTATCAAGTGAATTTATAGATGACATCTCAATATCATAAAAAAAAGTTAAAAGTTGATGTCTGAGTTCAATACTAATAGATAGCAACCTTTGTTAAGTTTCTATGGCAATATCTCTTACTAGTGGGAAACAGAAGGTTTACATCCTAAAATGGATAAAATTCATTACTTTGAAAATGTCATCCATTTCAAATGAATCCAGCCAGCACCTAGACATGTTAATCTGATAAGTCACACTCAATATTACACTTATTCACTCTAACTGCCACTCCCCCAACTACTGCCACTCCCTCAACTACTGCCACTCCCCCACTTCCATCCTCTCTCCAGCCACTCCCACACCAATCCCCTCTTCCCCTTACTATTGTACTCGATGCACTTCTTGGTGCAACACTACATTTCTCTTACTCTTCAAACTGCCCACATACAGACACTCACTAACTGACCACAATACCACAGACCACTTAACTGAAGAGCTCAGCAATGGAGGGAGGGAGGGAGGGGGGAGTAGAGAATGAGAAGGGGAAAAAACCAGGGTATTTTGAGCATAATGGATATTCATAATCTGTCATGGGGCGAGAGAAAAAAAATGTTTTCGTATGTTTTATTTTATGATGATGATTGCTTAATGCATGACCTTGGGTTGTAGCAAGATACTACTTCAAAGATGAAAGCTATCTGGAAACTGTTCCAATACTCATTCACACACACACAACATGCACACACATACAACCACACATTATAAATTACGTACAACACACTCAAGTACACATACACGTAAACACATAATATAAAGACTCATATAACACATTAATCTCCAACAAATGAGCCAGCTAGAGCAATATGTGTGAGAGATTACATAGACACTATAAGAAGTTGGAAATCTGAAGAAGTGACGAAATAAATTTCACTGGTGTCACCATTATTAAAAAAAATTATATCAGCAGAAGAGTACTATGATCAATCTATAAGAACACAGAGTATGTTAATTATTGTGCAGTTATACATGCCAGTTTACAAGTATAACTTTCAATATCTAGCTATTATAGATCAACTCCGGCATTCTAGCAACAGTTTAACATGTCGATATTTATGGCTTCATGACATTAATTTATAATTCTATAGTATGCCAAGATTGAAGGCTTTGACTTACATATTTCAAGCTTTGATCAGGTATGGTGTAATTATAATACAGAAGTCTGATATAATTTATTGCATTTTGAGGTGGATTATCAATGATGAATATTCAACACAAATCTAATTCTTGTACATGCATATGTGTTTATAGAGTGAATTCCTGGCATAAGGAAGAATATGATTTCAGCAATCAACAGAAAAGAATTCTTCATTTCAAATTCATAAAGAGGTAACTTATTTTGTCACTTCAGAGCTCATCATTAACTTTTGTATTTCCTGAAATTGTATGTTTTCTGCCACTTGTGTTCAGTTAATTATGTTATCAGGGGCATTGCTAGGCAAATAATTTACAATGGGTGTTACAAAAACATAACCACACGCAGACTACACCCCCTTCAATATAAATAATTACTTAAACAATCGAGCTGATTATATGAGATAACCTTTTTACAATTCACACTCAATGTCAATATCCAAATCTTACGTGAGATAATAATGAATCATAGCTGTTTGGGGTGTGTAAAGTCCCGAGCTGGTAAAGGTCAGTCGACCGGCAAGGATCGAAGGACCAGGAAGCCGTCCTACGAAGAATCACTGCGGAATACCGGCGCAAACAGAACCTGATAGTTCGCTATCCGCAATGACCTCTCATTCATCAATTCACTTTCAACTTCAAAACAAGAACATTACATTTACAACACATTTATGTCATGACGCGCAATGATATACCAGTGGGTAGGCCATGAATAATGTTCTGTGTGTGATTATGGTAGAGGGTCTTGAATACAAGTGATCAGTTCTGTGGGATAGATTGAGCTTCTGGTTCAGGATGAGTTCCTTGTCCTGAACAATAGCTAAAAACTGTATCTGAAGTTTGTATACAATAGAATCATATTGTTTAATTAATCTCCTGATGGAAGATGTTGACTGTTTACATGATCAGAACTATGTAAGTAGTAACCAGTCCTTGTTATGCTAACATTAAAAAAAATAAAATAATAGAACTGTATCAGCATAGTGGAATAATTCCATAATAGTGCAGCAGCTTAGCACCAAAATATGGGGTTTTTGTGCACTTCATGATAAAAGCATGAAATTTGGTATATACTTCATACACACCCCAAAGATGATTTTCAGATCGGGACCCACCCCAATTTGACCTTTGATGACCTCAAAAGGTCAATTAACTTTGAAAAAAACCCCACGAATTTCAAGTTTTATACCATGTTGATCAAAGGTAAGCATTACTTGTTTGGTATCAAAACAAAGACGACATTTTATGTAACAAACTGAGACTTGAAATTAGTCAATACCTTATCCAAAGTTGTAAATATATAAGTTACTTGATATGTTAGTGTTAACTTGTTGAAGTTCTTCAAATGCCTATGTAGCCTCAGGAAAAACTTTCCATGTGTTCCATGCAGTTTTTTTGCCTCTACCACAAAATGAAGAAACGGTGTCACACCCGGTGAGTGCATGGAACATTGGGAGGGCAGAAGAAACCCGGTGGTCCATCTCCTGAACTATTTCATGGATGGGAATATGTCACAAATTTGATCCAGTGCCAAACGATAACCACAACTCATCAAGATTGATATTCCTGAACATGGCAATTGCTATTACAATGGCATCAGTATCTACTGTACGCACACAGACTTTCCTGCATCCTTTCTGCACAGCATCAGCAACATGAAGGAAAAGGCGAGTGTCTGCTTCCTCATGGGAGCAGGGAACCAGATTACTCAAGTCTGGAACGGCTAGAGAGCACAACACATTGCTCCCACTTGTTGCATTATATGCACCTTCCTTCTTCAGTTTCGTACTTCTGTTTTTCTAATCTTTCCAGTTTCATTTGGCTAAATTTCAGCCGACATGTCTTATGCTAGGATGCATGATGCCTCATCAAAGTTGCCTCCATGCCATCCCCATCATTGAGTTGTGTGATGTCCACGTTGATTGGCATATGCCTAAGTTCATTGAATCTAGTGAGATGACCTGCTAACGTTTTGTAGCCAGGCTTGCCTTTAGCTGCATACGGACACTGCAAAGCTGTCCCAGTGTCTTCTTGACAAAGTATGCAAAGCTTCCAATTGGTAATGGCAGCACGTTTTGATGCAGATGAGCAAGCATCTACAAGCATGTGACGTTTTGCCATTACTAGCAAACGTGGAGCAACTGTAACACTAGAGACAAGATAACAATTCACCTAGTAACACAAGCCATTAGTTCTCTTTCCTAGAAAAGTCAGACTAACAACTTACCTTCACAGAATTTTTCCAGTGTGGCCTGGGCTCTTTTCAGAATTCTAACATGTGGTTACAAGAACTTCACCGTGTGCATGTAAATTCATGCTCAAGCTTGTAGATTCTTGTATGTGCTTGCATGCTGATACCTGAGGCTAATTAACAAGTTCTTTGATTGAGGTAAATGAACTCCTAATTTAAACTAGTTGTAACTTTGGAACAGAGTGAGATATGAACATAATTTTAGTCTCATTTTATTCGTTAGAGCATCAGCTTTGCTCTGATACCAAACATGGTGCAGTAATTATAAGTAAAAAAAAGTGAACCAAAATATTGCAGTTTATTTTGGTTAATTTCACCTGTAAAGGTCACCAGAGGTCAAACCCCAGGTGGGTCCCGATCTTAAAATCACCTTTAAGGTGTGTAGACACTACGTACAAAGTTTCGTACTTTTATCGTAAAGTGCACAAAAAACTGCTAAGCTGCTCTACTATAATAATAGAAGCACAAAAGGAGAATATTAAACATTCTATTAGAATAATAATTGCATACAGGAAGGGAGCATGAAGAAACAATTTTTACACGGTTCAAAATTTCTAATGTGGTAAACATCGTTGAGCTGCAACCAACAGTACAGTGTTTCTTCTGATGAATGACATGAATGGTGAAGAAAAGTCACAGATTTTGCAACCATAAGTCTTATTCAGTAGCTATAATTATAACTATGAATAAGTAAATAAAAATAAAAATAAAAATAATAAAAATAAGAGAGAGGGAACAACAGTTTTTGTTTGTAGTGTTGTAATGAATCCTCATTGAAGTTTTAATTAATTTTTGGTGAAGTCCTTGAGTTTCAGAAGGACTGCTGGATAAAAATTGGAAAATGCACACCAAGTATGGAAGATCATATTCATATTGGGTCCCGCATGGGAGTGCATCTGTTGAGACAGAGAAACATAAGGAAGAAGAAACACTGTGTTTCTTCTGCTTTCCTTTCAAATTTTGTGCTTCAGCCTCAGTTTCATATGAAGAGTAGACAAAATGCTGTTTGTGCTGTGCAATAAAGGAAGGTATTTCCTGCAAGTTGTCATACTTTTTTCCAGCAGCAGACCAGTCGACTTCACAAGTAGAAGCAACTTGCTCAAATTCTGTGTGATGATAACAGAGCTGCATCCAATCCAATACAGTGTTCTTGTTTTGATCATCATTGTCATCGTTATCACATGCCTGCAAAAAGAATACATATAAATGAATAAAAAATGAATTGTTTGAAAATGTAAATATAGTCACCTCTTCATCAACAGTCTGTTTATCTTCTGCCTGTACCATTTCTAGCCTATGAATATCATCAGCAAGAGATTTTGGCACATTACCAGACTGAAGAAAAGTAGCATAAGCAGCTGCATATGTGTCACATCCTCCAAGTAGCTCATCCAGTTGAACAAAAGGCTTGTGAAGCATGAGTTTCTGCTTTGAATATTGCTCATATTGTGGTCCTTGTGGATCTGGTGAGCAATAAGGACGTGGTATCACTATTACATCTTTGTTCCTTGGCACCAGTGCACTGCCAATTTTCTTGGGGATTCTGTATTTCTGAACAAATTTCAGCAGGGACACTTCTCTAAACTCTGGGACATCAGGACGAGCACAATAGTGGTCCAGTTGGGAGTCCACAGTCACAGATTTGTCTTCTTCAAATGTTTCGGTCACCTGTCGAGAACCATCAAGACTAAGAACAACGAAATCTCGAAAAGCTCTAAACAAGGGCAGCATCAAAAGAAGATGCCATGTCTCCTGTGCAGAAAAATCTCTCTCTCCAATAGTGCTTGTTAATAGCTTTTGCACTACTTTGAGTGGTGTGGCATCCTCTTTGATGCTTTTCATGATTGTACTGTATACTTCTTGCAGACCTTTTGAACGAGGCTCAGATTTGGTAGCATATTTTGCCACATACTTGATGACTTTGTTTCTGGACATAATGTACTGCATATCAACATTGGCTCTCCAAGCTGACAATTGTACTGGGTTGTAGGCATTCAACAAATTGTCATTTCTGGAAGTCAGCACTACAGGTTCACCTTCTTGTGTGGTGATAGTAGTCACTTGCTGTAATGGTTTGGGGTAGCCGAACCTGCACTCCTGCTTGCCTCTCTTACGCTTCAAGCAATATGATGTTGAGCATCTTGTGTGCTGTTGGCAAGTAGCAACTAAATCAACCAGGTCCATTTCCAAGTTATTTATGCCTTGGTATTGTTGGTTGCACACATGCGGTTTAATCTTAGGTAAGGGAATAGAATTGATTATGTTGTTCCCATTGTGGGCATACGAGAGCTGCCCACATTCGAGAGCTAGAGAGAGAAAGGAGAATAAGAGAGAAGAGGAGCAATGAGAAGACAGAATGCAAAGGGAACTAGTTATGTTTTATGTCACTTACGAGTTTATGTTTTATTATATTTATGTATCATGCCATTTATGTTTAAGTTGTGGAAGTGTGTATCATTTGGAACATTAATGTTTGTGCGCAGGTCATCGGTAGGATTTTAGTCATGCTTTGGTGGATCATTTTCATTGGTCAGCTGGCGAGTGGACTCATATTCATAAGTCCCCTCGCCACGTGTGTAGTTCAGTTCAGCACTTGTAACAAATACGTTTAACTCAAGTGAGGCATCCTCTAAGCTGAACTCTGGTGGCAGCGATACTTCGCTGTCCATCAGAACTGTGGTTGCTTGCGTTGTGCGCAGGGCGAGCATATACACCATCCACACCCCCACAGATTTTGGTGGCAGCGGTGGGATCCTTGAGAAGGAGACGTTCGACTCGGGATCTCAAAGAACGAAAGGACCAGGAGACTACCACGGTGTCTGCGTGTCCCGACAGTCTGCGTCCACGGACGGAGATACTTTGACCAGAGTGGAAATTTTCCACCCTACCACGGTCTACGGACTAAGAATTCGACCTTACCCTTGCTACGGCAGAGGGAGAGAACGCGCTCTACTTGTTGCGGCAGAGGAGAGCAAATCACCAGGGCCCTTGCTAAGGCAGTGGGAGACCTAAGACTGAGAGGAGAGAAGAAGGAACGGGAAGGAAAGAGAATCATTGGAAAGGAGGCTTGGACAGCCCTTAGAGACTTGCGTCGCTCGTAGTGAAGTTGTGTGTGTTTGTGGATTTTAAAGTTGTAATTCGTAATTTTCATTGATTATTTCTAATTGCGTGTAGTACTCATTTTGTATTCACTGTGTTCCGGTTTTGTAATCACAGGGTCTATACGGAGGACGAGTTTGCTTGCCCTCTATGACAGAGCCTGGACCCAGTGAGGGGAGGAGGAGGACTAAGAAGTTGTCTGGAGTGAACACCGATAAGGGACTCTACCGGCCTACGGGGCGACCAGTTGTGAAAACTCGATCACCTTATCCATTCCGATTGTCGGAAATGAAGTACGAGGAAGAGTCAGAAGGAGAGTCAGAGTTAGTGGAGGACAGTGAGGTTGAGATATTGCAAGAAGAGATGTCGAGAAGAGGAGAAGAGAGCGAGGTAGCATCGCTGTTGCGGTACTTGGTAGAACGAGATGAGAAAGATAGAGAAGAGAGGAAGAATGCAGAGGAGTTGAACAGAAAGGCAAAAGAAGAAGAGGCAGCCAGAAAGAGAGAGGAGGAGGAAAGAGCTAGGAGACGCAGAGAGGAAGGAGAAGACAAACGGCTAGGAGAAGAAGCCGCCCGCCGCAGAGAGGAGGAGGAGCGACGGAGAACGTTGAGACTTGAAGACGACAGAGTACGTGAGAGACGGGAACTATTGCAGGAAAAGATAAAGGGGTTAGGAGTTTATAAGGAGGGAAGCGAGCTTGGAGCGTATTTGGGGAAATTCGAGAGAATAATGAGAGAGGGGAAAGTGAGTGAGAGTGACTGGGGGGAGAGGTTGTACCCCAGGTTACCTGAGACTTTGTGCATGAGAGTGGCACAGGCCAGGGATAGTGAGGAAGAGTATGGGGAGATTAAGAGAATTCTATTGAAGGCTACGGGGGAAACGGCGATAACCTACGGAAATCAGCTGTTAGAAGCCAATGGGGACTTGTTTAAGGGCATGACTGCCGGGGGAATAGCGGATTGGTTATTGAGAGTGACAAAGGGAATGTGTCAGGGGAGTAAGAGTATCGAGGAATGTATGTTGGCCATAGCGTTGGCTGTATTAAGGAGAAGTTTGCCACAGAGTGGGAAGGCATTCTTAGAGATGAGAAAAATTAGCGAGTGGGGGGAATTGAGAGAGGCTCTAGAGGACTGGATGTCCGGGAGACAGAGAGGGAACTTTTACAAGCCTCTGGGCAGCGGGCCCAGTGAGGTGAATAGAGGATATAGGGGAACTGTGGATAAAGAGAGTTGGTATGGGCGCGGAGGAAAGGCCCAGGGTGGTGGTTCAGGAGATAAAGTGGGGAGTTCGTATGGGGGTATAACGTGTTACAGTTGTGGTGAAAAGGGGCACCGGTCGAGTGAGTGCAGGAGAGAGAGACAGGGTAGTAGCTACATTGCGAGAACACCTACCTGCTATAACTGCGGGAAGGTGGGACACAAAAGTCCGGAATGTACGGCCAGGAAGGGGTCTGTCACCGTTAAAAAGGAGACTACCCCAACCAAGATGTCCATGCTTAGGCAAGCCAAGTCAGGACAGGCTGGGAATGTAGCGTATGGGCTGGTGAATGGGGTGAGGACCGAGGTTCTCATAGACTCTGGCGCTGAGTTAGGGTCTGTACCCAGAGCATTAGTTCCAGAGGGGGTAGAGCTGTGTAGCGACGTGTATGTTAGGGGATACGGTGGAGTTGAAAAGAAATACAAGAGTTGTATGAGCGAGTTTGTCGTGGGAGGTCACAGGAAGGTGATCAGAGCCAGTATAGACGAGAGTGAGTCGTCGGGGGTTGCGTGTTTGGTGCCGGTCTCTTTGGTAGATGACCAGGAGGCAGCGGCTTATAGGGAGGCTATAAGAGAGTATATGTCTGAGGACAAGGTGGGAGTTAATGTATTGACAAGGAGTATGGCCAAGAGGGAGAAAGAGTTAGAAGAGTGTGAGGAAGGGGTTGGTGAGATTGTGTTGTGGGACACTGTGAGTCCTGAAGGTGATGGTGCGCCTGAACCTGAGAATGGAGCGAGTAGCCAGTCCGATCCCTTAAATATGCCCGAAGTTGGGAGTAGGGTGGGAGAGGACCAAGGGGTGGAAGAAGCGGAGGGTACGCCCGAAGCTGAGCAGCCCCAGGTGAAAGCAAGAGAGGAGACTGAGGAAGGGAATGCGATTCCCTTAGATGAGTTATCAGTGGGGAGAGACTCAGAGAGAGAGCTGAGCAGGATAGCAGGGGATATAGGACCTGTGAGAGAAGGTCGAGAGAAAGAAGAGTTCGTGAAGGAGTTGCAAGAGGATAGTAGTTTGAGGGAATGGAGAGAGTTGGGTGAGAGAAAAGAGAGAGGGTTTAGATGGAAAGGAAGTATGTTAGTGAGGGGAATGTATGTGACGTGGGACGAGTATCGAGATGTGATTGTGTTGCCTAAGAGTTACAGGGAGAAGGTTAAGGTTTTGGGGCACGATAGGAATGGGCACTTGGGTGCAGACAAGGTAGCCAAGATGGTAGGTAGTATTTCGTTTGGCCGGGGATGGCTAGAGAGATAATAGAGTACTGTAGGAGCTGTGAGAGATGTCAAGTAAAAAGCAAGTATAAGCCCAGGAGAGCACCAGCGGTGGAGTGACCCATTTTAGCAGAACCCTTTGAGAGCGTGGCCATCGATCTGGTTGGGCCATTGCCTAAGGGGAAGGGAGGAAATAGGTATATCCTCACGTATGTCTGTTTGGCTACGAGGTGGCCAGAAGCTGTGCCTCTGCGGAGCATCACAGCGAAGGCAGTGATGGATGGGCTGTGGTCCATCTTCTCCAGGACTTCCATCCCGGAGAGGGTACTGACGGACCAAGGTAGCCAATTCTGTGGGCGAGTGATGGGTCAGCTGTGCGAACAGTTAGGGATAGATAAGGTCAGGACGTCTCCCTACCACCCAGAGACGAATGGTGCTGTAGAACGTATGCATGGCACGATGAAGAGTATTCTGGGGAAGTGCATAGATGATGGGTTGGATTGGGTAGGACAGCTGTGTTTCGTATTGTTTGTGTTAAGGCAGATGCCGCATGCCGATTCGGGTTATAGTCCCTTCGACATGGTGTACGGGTTTCAGGTTAGGACGCCCTATACCACGGGTTGTATGAGGTGGAGGCTGAGAGACTAAATGTGTGTGAGTGGGTGACTAGAATGGCAGAGAGGCTAGAGAATGTGAGAGACAGTGCAGCTTTGAGAATGGCTAAAGGAAAGGAGAGTAGGTTACAATACTTGAATAGGGGGACTAAGATGAGAGAGTTCAAAGAGGGAGATCTGGTCTTATACAGAGTACCAGGGAGAACTTGTAAGTTGTCGGATTCCTGGCAGGGTCCGTACAAGGTTCTGAAGAGAGTGGGGTCAGTGAATTATAGGATAGGAAGGGTTGGTAGAGAAAAGCACGCTAAGGTAGTGCATGTGAATTGTATTAAGGAGTTTAAGGAGAGAGCATCTATAAGGAGGTTGGATATAGTAGTGGAAGAACAGGGGGATGAGAGTAGTAAGTTGAGAGGTGAATGTGAGGGGTACAATGAGAGTGAGTTACAGGGTTTACTGGGGACGTATAACGACGTCTTCTCTGACAGTCCTGGGAGCACTGATCGGGTGAAGATGTCCATCGATACTGGTGATAGTGAGCCAATTCGGCAGATGCCGTATTCGGTCCCTCTAGGGATCAGGGAGAAAGTAAAGAAGGAACTAGAGAGTCTGGAGGAGCAGGGAGTTATAGAGCGGTGCAGGAGCAATTGGGCATCTCCATTGGTGCCTGTAAGAAAGCCGGACGGCAATGTCAGACTTTGCGTTGACTACCGTCGACTTAACGACATAACGACGAAGGAACCCTACTACATACCGTCATTCGACGAGATGGTCGAGAAAGTGGGTGCTGGACGGGTAATGTCCAAAATCGACCTGGCGAAGGGTTTCCACCAGGTGATGGTTGAAGAGAGAGATCGAGATAAGACATGTTTTATTTGCCCTTTTGGGAAATTTAGATATCGTCGTATGCCATTTGGACTAACAAACGCTCCTTCCGTGTTTCAGAGATTAATGGAAGAGGTTCTGGTGGAGTGCAGAGATTGTGCGAACGTTTATATCGACGACATTTTGGTTGTGTCGGGAGATTGGAAGAGTCATTTGGGACATTTGGAGAGAGTTTTGGAGGCCCTGAGGAAGAATGGCCTGACTTGCAAGAGGTCGAAATGTAGTTTTGGAAAAAGAACATTGGAGTTCTTGGGTCACCAATTGGGTGGTGGCACTATCAGTGTGCCTGAGGCAAGGGTTGAGGCTATTCGTAATCACCCTCTGCCGAAGTCGAGGAAGCAGCTGCGAGCCTTCCTGGGTCTGGTGGGTTTCTACAGGAGGTTCATTCCTGGATTTCATCGATGGTCCTCTGTCCTCACGCCTCACACGTCCACGGCAAAGTCTGGGGTGGTGAGTTGGACAAGTCCAATGTTGGACGCTTTTCATGCTTTGTGTAACAAGTTATCTGTATCAGTGCGTTTATGTGTTCCATGTGTAAGTGATGTGTTTGTTGTAGAGAGCGATGCGAGCTCGACAGGTGTCGGAGCTGTCCTTTCCGTGGTTCGGAACGACGAGAAGTTGCCCGTCGCCTTCTTTTCTAAGCAGTTGAGAGGGGCTCAAGGGAATTACAGTGCCCAAGAGTTGGAGGGCCTGGGTATTTATGAAGCCATCAGGCACTTTGCATACTTCTTGTATGGTCGTAAATTTACAGTGGTGACAGACCATAAGGGTCTAGTGAATATGAGATGTGGAAAGCAGGAGAACAGGAGAATTTATAATTGGTGTTTGAAGTTGTCTATGTACGATTTTGATATTGTGTATCAAGCAGGAGAGGAGAACGTTGTTGCTGATGATCTCAGCAGGTGCCATGGAGAGACTGAAGTCAGTGACCATGTCACCCAGCTCATGAAGGAGGGGGGAGATGTGGGCATACGAGAGCTGCCCACATTCGAGAGCTAGAGAGAGAAAGGAGAATAAGAGAGAAGAGGAGCAATGAGAAGACAGAATGCAAAGGGAACTAGTTTATGTTTTATGTCACTTACGAGTTTATGTTTTATTAAATTTATGTATCATGCCATTTATGTTTAAGTTGTGGAAGTGTGTATCATTTGGAACATTAATGTTTGTGCGCAGGTCATCGGTAGGATTTTAGTCATGCTTTGGTGGATCATTTTCATTGGTCAGCTGGCGAGTGGACTCATATTCATAAGTCCCCTCGCCACGTGTGTAGTTCAGTTCAGCACTTGTAACAAATACGTTTAACTCAAGTGAGGCATCCTCTAAGCTGAACTCTGGTGGCAGCGATACTTCGCTGTCCATCAGAACTGTGGTTGCTTGCGTTGTGCGCAGGGCGAGCATATACACCATCCACACCCCCACACCCATCAGCAGAAATTCCTGGGTTCATTGTACTAACCAGGCCATGAACATATGCAGTAATCCTCTCAGCAGCATCCAACAATTCAGCACTGTCATCAGATGACAATAGTTTCTCAATGTCTGGTGCATTCTGCAGCCAAGCTACACCATGTACATGAGGAGATCCTCTGTGCTGCCATTCGAATCTGAGCCAGTAATCTGTGGCTTCAAGAACATCCACATAAAATGTTTTCATGAACTTGCTAATTCATTCATAGAAGAACCAATCAGCAATGGCCGGGTTGTTATTGACTGCAGAGCTGCGGCTGGAACTTTCATCTGGATTTTCAGCAATCAAACGAGCCAGCTCAAGCCACTGATTGTCAGCGGCACTATGAGTGAAAAATATAGTGGGCATACCGAGACAGTCAATCATGGAAATGAGCCTACTTCGCTGCTTGAACCAAAATTGCTTAGTTCCACGTAAGCTGGTGGCATAATGTAGTACTCGCTTGCTGAGCTCTTTCCCTCCACTACTGATCATTTCCTTCAAGTCTTCCAAAGACAGACGTGCATCTTTTGGGTGTTGATTTATGTAAAGTTTGGAGGGCACGCCATCTCATTTCGGTGTTGAGAGCAAAATATCGAAAACGAGGATGTTTGGCAAACCTGCCATCTTCATAACGCATCAAATGCTTGAAGTAATTCCCCACCGTTACAGTACACTGTCTTGGAGCCAAAAAATCACCATTACCAGTGGGAAACAATGTAGGGAAGGCACAGGAGATGTATCCTTCGGTGACAAACTCGTTTATTGGAGTGTCCCGTCGAGACGGCCATGGAATTATATTGTCTGGATGCGGTTTTTGTCGCTCATTTATGGACTTCTTGACAGTTTCTTCTTCTGTGCCCTTTTGCACAGTAATTGGAACAAAGGATCCCAATTCTTGATAACTTTCATCATTTTCCTCTTGTTGCTGGCTTTTGTCTTCAATTTTGATGGATGCATCTTCAATAGTGGTGATATTGGAAAGATTTCCATCAATAGGGAGCTGCTTAACTTCTTCCATATCAATTGTCACATCACGATAATACTTGTTGTGCTGTTTTAGCCACAGGAGAGCATGTAGGACAACTGAGCGTCTCACTCTAAAGTCCTTGTGAGTATTATCTGAGCCATGTTTCCTCACGATCAACACATCAAGATTTTGGAAGGCTGGACGCAAAAGAAGTGACATCCTGTGGCAGGTTGATTACATGGCCATTGTATCCATACTGACCATGGGGTAGTCGATAGATGGACATTAGTGGCATAACAGTCGAGATCAACATTTTCTCTGCTTGCGACAACCCCTTAATTTTGAATATAAATAGCTATAAACATATAAACGTTATTTTATTGTACTCAGTTATATATCAATAGATGAATATATATATTTTTAATAATGCTTCACAGCTTATCAGAATGCTTTTATTGCTTTATATGTAATTTAAATTTACTCAGATACAGTTACATGGACGGAATAATTGTGACCGGTTTTGGGAAAATCGGTCTAAACGCGGCATCTAAAGTTTTCTAATTTATTCTACCAGTAGGCTGCAAGGGGCCTTGGGATGCCATCCTCCTAATTTGGAAGCTGTAGCACAAGCCGTCTTCTCCCTACGCACTACAACACTTCAGTATTTTTGCTAAACCTATTATTGCTGATTTCGAAAAAACGCCGGGTAAAGGCGTTGCTAAGGTCAGGGGGCGTGCCTTGTGTCCATATACTATTACTGCATGTCTCCGGGACACTACGGTATAAACCGGTTACAGGCAGATTGAAAGAAGTCCAAAAGGCTTAATGCAGGGCTCCTTAAGAAACTATGATGGCGAGAATTGCGTGAGTACGTGAATTATGTAGAATAGTAAGTGAATTAGTTAGCTACAGTTTTATCCCCGCTGTTAGTGAAAAGCCCGCCAATAATTTCTTAGCAACTCTCCGTACACGAGTCCAACCGGCTAGTGTTTGTAGACTCTTACTGTGAGTTCTAGAGCACGCCAGAGCTTACGACTGCGTCGTAAGCTAGAGCTAACTGGTGTCTATCCATTTCTGCCATAAAAAAATTTTCGAAAAAAATCGACCCATAAGGCTTTACCCGGGGATACTGAAAAAAATTGTTAGCCACGTTTAGGCCGATTTTCCCAAAACCGGTCACAATTATAAAATGTGTATAATGTGAGGATGTATTTATATTATGCAATGTTTATTATTTAAGTGATTTCAACGGGTTAGTTCTGTAATACAATAGAAAATTCTAATTTATGTCACAAACCTGTAATTCATTGGGCACTGCTCCAGGATTCATATTAATGTTTTCAGAGGAATAAAGTTTTGGGTTTGCTTTGTCTCGATAACATCGTATACATGTAGTTGAGAGTGATGCCATTTTAGTGCCAGGAAATTTTTCTGAGCATACAATACATATTGTTGACTCGATTGAAGACATTTCGTGATGAAATTTGTCCATCTTCTCTTTCATAACTTTATCTTTAAGAATGGCTAGATGAATTAGAGGAGCAGTTTCATTATTATGTAAATGTTCAGCATTGACAACTTTTAATACTGCATCTTGAGCAAATTGTCGTTTATAGACACTCATGTTTTGAAGTCTAGCAGATTGTTGTTCTGGAGTTTCATTGGCCAAAGCATTTTCTTTATAAGCACATTGACGCTTCAATCGAACAGCTCGTTCATCTGATGTTTCTTTAGCCAGTTTTTTTTCCTGCCAATTGTTCTGATGTTTCAGTCGAGCAGCCCGTTCATCTGATGTTTCTTTAGCCAGTTTTTTTTCCTGCAAATTGTTCTGATGTTTCAGTCGAGCAGCCCGTTTGTGTACAGTTTCGTTTGCTATTTTTTCTTCCTGAAGAGTGCTTTGATACTTTAGTCTAGCAGCTTTTTCTTCTTGTGTTTCCTTGGCTAAGCGTTCATCTTTAAGAACACTCAGGCGTTCCAGCCGAGCAGCTCTGTCATCTCCGGTTTCATTGGCTAAATGTTCTTTTTGCCAAATCCTCATATTTTGTAGCCTAGCAGATCGATTCTCTTGGCTCTCAACTGCTCGTTTATGTTTTTGCTGAATTCTTATTTTATTTAATCTAGCAGCTCTTCTATCAAGGGATTCTTGTGCTAGTTTGCTCCTCTTATGCTCTAATCTAACTTCTTTGTGCTCTTCAGATTCATTTGTTTCATAAATTTTTCTATTTTTTAGTCTTTGCTCAGTTTCTAGTGGACCTTCTGCTTTGCGTTTAGCCCTGTCCTTTTCATTTCTTTTTTTAAGGCGGGCTTGCCTTTCTTGTTCAGTTTCAGCCCTCCTCAGTTCTTGTGCCCTCTGGTTTCTTTTGTCAAGGCGAGCCCGTTTTTCGTTCGCACTTTCCTTTTTCAGGTTGGGATTATCGAGCTCCATTAGTTATAAAGCACAAAACCTTGACAAGTAAAAGAAAATAAGAATAAAATAAATGAAACAGCCACACAAATTATAGAACTTAGCCTTAGTTCGCCTAATCCACACCGCAATTGCTGTAGGAATCTCGTATCCAGGTAGCAATAACGCGGGTGCTCAGTTTACTTGGTTTTTATACAACTCAGAAAAATCGCTGCGCAGTACGTGCAAGAGTAAAAGGCGGGAGAAATGTTCTCGGCGCGACTACCATCGGTTTTGTGTAGTTTGCGCATGATCAGTAGCTACTTAGCGGTTAGATTTGTCACCTGCTATCAGTCATCAGAACCGATGGCAGAACAAGTGAGTAGATTTATTTAGGAGAAGAATTGTATCAGTTGTGATATAATTGTGTTAGAATGGAAGACAGACCGAAGAGAAGACTGAGCCGCCACCAGTGGCTCAGCAAATAAAACAAGTATTAAACAATAAAGTGAGTAGATATATAGTATTAAAATTCTCATAATTTACTTCATTTTAATACAGAAAAAAAGAAGAAAAAGAAATAGGTAAGTCATTATGGTTTAACCTGTAGCTGTTATGATATGATGCACTTTTTTTTGTAGACAGCAATACCAGAAAAGTAAATACGTTATAGTATTCAAATAACTTATCTATTTTAACTGTCCATATTAACTTATCTATCTTAACTCCATATTAACCACTTAAAGTATATATTTTAACCAATTATAAACATATATAATATATGCTTTAAAATGTGTAATCTTTGTATTATCATGAAGAGTTATGTGATGGCTATTTAGCTAGCTCAAAACTCAGAAGTTTGTGGTTGTGGGCATAGCACCCTCCATGGTTTTAAAAGTGGCCATCCCCGATTTTCAATTGTGTTACCCCTGTTGATACTAGTGGTGTGCTTGAGCACAAATGGCGAGCGAGCCTGATAGTTAGGTAACATAAAAATGTTACTATTTTTAGCTTACTTCATACAAACACTATAATAGCAGTTATGACATTTGATTTCAGCAAACAAATACAAAATCACTCTCTTACCTGATTAATGATAACTTTTGTAGTATCAAACTGCCATTCTGATAATCTCAATCACCAGTAACTCTTGAACAAGCTCTCAGCTACGATAAAAAATAAACCAGTGTTATTATTTGTAATTTTAGCCAACAAATATGGAATTACTACTTACCTCATTCTTGAGTATTGATAACTTCTGCAGTATCAAATTGAAGTTACTTTGACCATCTGAATTACCTTGAATTCTTGACAACAAGCTCTCACCTACAAAAAAAAAGACAATCAATTTTAGCACACAAATACAAAATTACTTTCTTACCTCATTTTCTTGAGCAGTGGTAACTTCTGTAGTACCAAATTTGAGTCATCCGACTATTTAAATTTACCAGTCACTGTTGACAACAAGCTCTTAGCTATAAAAAGAAAGGCCAGAGTTATTTTTGCATATTTAGCTAACAATATGGAATTACGTACTTACCTCAGCATCCCTCGAGTAGTAGTAACTTCCTTAGCATTAATACTTTATGTGCTTACATACGCTTTTCAGCAGTAGTGATAGCTCTCTTAGTACTGACTACAGGTGGCTCTTGACAACTAACAAGCCGCACTTAGCCGGAAAAAAGGCGAAGTTTTGAATTTTAATCTGGTAAAGGGTCTTCAATTCCATAGTAACCGGTCGAATCAACTTTTTTTTTTTAAAAGCAAGCGTTTTCGCAGGAATTTTCTCACAATTTGGAGCTTAAGTATAAAGTAAGGCTTGCTTAATGCTGTAGTTTCAGAATAGTTTTTTTTAAGAAAAAAGTTCCACACGCGCGCGTTTAAATGGCATACGTACAATCCATACATACTTACATATATACATATACATATACCCGATTTTGCATTATCCACCCCTAATACTGTCTCGCTCGCTTCGCTCGCTCGCCAAGTAACTAGTGCTCCGCTTGAGCACAAATGGCGAGCGAGCCTTAAACTATACTATTGTTAAATGATTGATTTTAACAACTAACTCAAGCTACTAAAACAAAGTCGAATTACGTATGCGTAAAGGCCCCAGCCCCAGCCCAAGCCCAGACTACAGCAGGCTCCAAGACAATTAGGTCCCCAACACAGAACCCACTACCTCAATAGACCAAGGAGCAACAGCTTGCCCAATGGAAACTGAACCAGAAGCAGTAGGATTCAATGCCATAGTAACCGCTCCCCGCAACTGTTTGAATTGAAAAAGAAGCAACAAAATCAAGTCACGTTATTTAAAGTTTTCTTTGTGACATTCTTAATAGTAGTTGTAACGCACAATACTTTCACACAACTGAACATACCTACGCAAGACTTACCTTCGCAGTTATGACCTTTTATTTCAGCAAACAAGTACAAAATCACTCTCTTACCTGATTAATGGTAACTTTATAGTATCAAACATCTGCCATTCTGATAATCTCAATCACCAGTAGCTCTTGAACAAGCTTTCAGCGATGATAAAAAATAAACCAGTGTTATTATTTGTAATTTTAGCCAACAAATATGGAATTACTACTTACCTCATTCTTGAGTATTGATAACTTCTGCAGTATCAAATTGAAGTTACTTTGACCATCTGAATTACCTTGAATTCTTGACAACAAGCTCTCACCTACAAAAAAAAAGACAATCAATTTTAGCACACAAATACAAATTACTTTCTTACCTCATTTTCTTGAGCAGTGGTAACTTTTGTAGTACCAAATTTGAGTCCTTCTGACTACTTGAATTTACCAGTCACTGTTGACAACAAGCGGCCAGAGTTATTTTGCATATTAAGCTAACAAATATGGAATTGCGTACTTACCTGGGCATCCCTCGAGTAGTAGTAGCTTCCTTAGCATTAATACTTTATGTGCTTACATACGCTTTTCAGAAGTAGTGATAGCTCTCTTAGTACTGACTACAGGTGGCTCTTGACAACTAGTAACAAGCCGCACTTAGCCGGAAAAAAGGCGAAGTTTTGAATTTTAATCTGGTAAAGGGTCTTCAATGTCATAGTAACCGATCGAATCAACTTTTTGTTTCTTGAAAAGCAAGCGTTTTCGCATGAATTTTCTCACACTTTGGAGCTCAAGTATAAAGTAAGACTTGCTTAATGCTGTAGTTTCAGAATAAACTGGGTGGGGTCAAGCCTAAAAAGCCGTGTTTTTTGAAGAAAAAACGTTCCCCGCGCGCGTTTAAAGGGCATACGTACAATCCATACATACATACATACATATATATATATACTAGTGGTGTGCTTGAGCACAAATGGCGAGCGAGCCTGATAGCTAGGTAACATAAAATGTTACTATTTTTAGCTTTCTTCATGCAAACACTATAATAGCAGTTATGACATTTGATTTCAGCAAACAAATACAAAATCACTCTCTTACCTGATTAATGGTAACTTTTGTAGTATCAAACATCAACCATTCTGATAATCTCAATCACCAGTAACTCTTGAACAAGCTCTCAGCTAAGATAAAAAATAAACCAGTGTTATTATTTGTAATTTTAGCCAACAATATGGAATTACTACTTACCTCATTCTTGAGTATTGATAACTTCTGTAGTATCAAATTGAAGTTACTTTGACCATCTGAATTACCTTGAATTCTTGACAACAAGCTCTCACCTACAAAAACAAAAGACAATCAATTTTAGCACACAAAAACAAAATTACCTTTTTACCTCATTTTCTTGAGCAGTGGTAACTTTTGTAGTACCAATTTTGAGCCAATCTGACTATTTGAATTTACCAGTCACTGTTGACAAGCTCTTAGCTACAAAAAAGAAAGGCCCGAGTTAATTTTGCATATTTAGCTTACAAATATGGAATTACGTACTTACCTCAGCTTCCCTCGAGAAGTCGTAGCTTCCTTAGCATTAATACTACGGCATTCTGACTACCAACGGCTCTTGACAACCAACAACCGGCACTCCGTATCCCCCATAAAACGGCGAAGTTTTGAAATTAAGTCTGGAAAAGGGTCTACAATGCCATAGTAACCAGTCGAATCAACTTTTTGTTTCTTGAAAAGCAAGCATTTTCGCAGGAATTTTCTCACACTTTGGAGCTTAAGTATAAAGTAAGGCTTGCTTAATGCTGTCGTTTCAGAATAAACTGGGGTCAAGCCTAAAAAGCCGTGTTTTTTGGAGAAAAAAGTTTCCCGCGCGCGCGTTTAAAGGGCATACGTACCATCCCACATACATATATACATATAACATATACCCGATTTTGCATTATCCACCCCTAATACTGTCTCGCTCGCTTCGCTCGCTCGCCAATAAACAAACATTCCCGATTTTCAATTGTGTTACCCCTGTAAGTGTCTCGCGAGCTACGCTCGCTCGCCAATAAATAAATAATAGCATCAATAATAACTAGTGATGTGCTTGAGCACAAATGGCGAGCGAGCCTAATGACTATACTATTTTTATATGAATGATTTTGACTTCTAACACTGAAGCTATTGAAAATAAGGTCCAGTTTTTAAATTTAGGGTAAAGGGATTTCAATGCCATAGTAACAACTCTCTGCAACTGCTTGAATTGAAGGAAAAAAACAACAACAAAACAATACACGTTATTTAAACGTTTTCTTTGTGATATTCTTTAGCTAAGTAGTGGTTGTAACACACAATGTTTTCACACAACTGGACATGCACCTACACAGACTTACCTTCGCAGCTAGTGGACAATGTATTTTCAAGTAAATACTGTTGCGCACGGCTTATAACCATGACAAAGAGAGCATTGACTTACCACCGCCACTAACTCGAATAGAAATGGAAGTCCCTTAAGTTTCAAGTTTGAACTGCACCCACAAAAGAATTCAAAACGGTAAACAATCTAATTTCTAGGGTGATACGGGTGCTGATCGATAAACCAGAGGATTCTGTTTAGTGCAATTTGGGACGGGGTCGACCACATAAATAACACAAAAACGCGAGGGTCAAAGTACAAAATGACATACATACGTCCAAACATATATATAAACTAGTGATGTGCTTGAGCACAAATGGCGAGCGAGCCTAAAGACTATACTATTTTTATATGAATGAGTTTGACTTCTAACATTGAAGCTACTGAAAATAAGGTCCAGTTTTTAAATTTAGCATACAGGGTAAAGGGATTTCAGTGCCATAGTAACAACTCTCTGCAACTGCTTGGAAAGAAAAAAACAACAAAACAATACACGTTATTTAAACGTTTTCTTTGTGATATTCTTTAGCTAAGTAGTGGTTGTAACACACAATGCTTTGACACAACTGGAAATGCACCTACATAGACTTACCTTCGCGGTAGTCTAGTGGACAATGTATTTTCAAGTAAATACTGTTGGGCACGGCTTATAACCATGACAAAGAGCGCATTGACTTACTACCGCCACTAACTCGAATAGAAATGGAAGTCCTGTAAGTTTTCAAGTTTGAACTGCACCCGCAAAAGAATTCAAAACGGTAAACCATTCAATTTCTAGGGTGACACAGGTACTGATCGATAAACCAGAGGATTCTGATTAGTGCAATTTGGGACGGGGTCGACCACATAACTAATACAAAAACGCGAGGGTCAAAGTACAAAATGACATACATACATCCATACATATATCTAAACTAGTGGTGTGCTTGAGCACAAATGGCGAGCGAGCCTGATAGTTAGGTAACATAAAATGTTACTATGTTTTAGCTTACTTCATGCAAACACTATAATATCAGTTATGACATTTGATTTCAGCAAACAAATACAAAATCACTCTCTTACCTTATTAATGGTAACTTTTGTAGTATCAAACATCAACCATTCTGATAATCTCAATCACCAGTAACTCTTGAACAAGCTCTCAGCTACGATAAAAAATAAACCAGTGTTATAATTTGTAATTTTAGCCAACAAATATGGAATTACTACTTACATCATTCTTGAGTATTGATAACTTCTGTAGTATCAAATTGAAGTTACTTTGACCATCTGAATTACCTTGAATTCTTGACAACAAGCTCTCACCTCCAAAAACAAAAGACAATCAATTTTAGCACACAAATACAAAATTACTTTCTTACCTCATTTTCTTGAGCAATGGTAACTTTTGTAGTACCAAATTTGAGCCAATCTGACTATTTGAATTTACCAGTCACTCTTGACAAGCTCTTAGCTACAAAAAAGAAAGGCCAGAGTTAATTTTGCATATTTAGCTAACAAATATGGAATTGCGTACTTATCTCAGCTTCCCTCGAGAAGTAGTAGCTTCCTTAGCATTAATACTACGGTATTCTGACTACCAACGGCTCTTGACAACCAACAACCGGCACTCCGTATCCCCCCATAAAACGGCAAAGTTTTGAAATTAAGTCTGGAAAAGGGTCTTCAATGCCATAGTAACCTGTCGAATCAACTTTTTGTGTCTTGAAAACAAGCGTTTTAGCTGGAATTTTCTCATACTTTGGAGCTTAAGTATAAAGTAAGGTTTGCTTAATGCTGTAGTTTCAGAATAAACTGGAGTCAAGCCTAAATAGCCGTGTTTTTAGGAGAAAAAAGTTCCCCGCACGCGCGTTTAAAGAGCATACGTACCATCCATACATACATACATATATATAACATATACCCGATTTTGCATTATCCACCCCTAATACTGTCTGGCTCGCTTCGCTCGCTCGCCAATAAATAAACATCCCCGATTTTTTCATTTTTACCCCTGTAAGTGTCTCGCTCGCTACGCTCGCTGCCGATAACAATAATAACTAGTGATGTGCTTGAGCACAAATGGCGAGCGAGCTAAAGACTATACTATTATGATTATGACTTCTAACACTGAAGCTACTGAAAATAAGGTCCAGTTTTTAAATTTAGCATACAGGGTAAAGGGATTTCAGTGCCATAGTAACAACTCTCTGCAACTGCTTGGAAGGAAAAAAAACAAAACAAAACAATACACGTTATTTAAAAGTTTTCTTTGTGATATTCTTTAGCTAAGTAGTGGTTGTAACACACAATGCTTTGACACAACTGGACATGCACCTACACAGACTTACCCGCAGTAGTCTAGTGGACAATGTATTTTCAAGTAAATACTGTTGCGCACGGCTTATAACCATGACAAAGAGCGCATTGACTTACCACCGCCACTAACTCGAATAGAAATGGAAGTCCCTTAAGTTTTCAAGTTTGAACTGCACCCGCAAAAGAATTCAAAACGGTAAACAATTCAATTTCTAGGGTGATACGGGTACGGATCGATAAACCAGAGGATTCTGTTTAGTGCAATTTGGGACGGGGTTGACCACATAACTAACACAAAAACGCGAGGGTCAAAGTACAAAATGACATACATACGTCCATACATATACACAAATAAATAAATAAATAAACATCCCCGATTTTCGATTGTGTTACCCCTGTAAGTGTCTCGATCGCTACGCTCGCTCGCCAATAAAATAGTCAAACAAAACAAGTAAATATACTAGTGGTGTGCTCGAGCACAAATGGTGAGCGAGCCTTAAACTACACTATTGTTAAATTTGATTTTAACAACTAACTCTCAAGCTATTAAAATAAAGTCGAGTTTTTAAATTACGTATGAGGTAAAGGGGTTTCAATGTCATAGTAACCGCTCCCGCAACAGTTTGAATTGAAAAGAAGCAACAAAATCAAATCACGTTATTTAAAAAATTTTTTGTGATATTCTTAATAGTAGTTGTAACGCACAATACTTTCACACAACTGAACATAACTACGCAAGACTTACCTTCGTGGTTCGTCTAGTGTACAATGCATTTTTAAGTAAATACTGTTGAGTAGGGCTTATAACTGTGACAGATAGCGCATTAACTTACCACCGCCACTAACTCGAATAGAAATGGAGCTTCCATAAGATTTTGAGTTTAACTGCACCCGCAAAACAATTCAAAGCCGTAAACAATTCAATTTCTAAGGTGATACCGGTAATGGTCACTCTGTTTAGTGAAGGTTGGGACGGGGTCGAACGCGGAGCGAACACAAAATACGGAGGGTCAAAGTACAAAATGACATACATACGTCCATATATATAAATAAACAGACATCCCTGATTTTTTCATTTTTACCCCTGTAAGTGTCTATACTAGTGGTGCGCTCGAATAGCGCAAATGCATGGCGAGCGAGTAAATATATGAGTATAGGTAAAGATGATTTGTGAAGGAAATCGCTAAATAATAGCAATGATTAGGCATGAAGAGTTAACAATAACAGAATTACCTGAACAAACTTCGAAAGCAGTGGCAAAAAAGCGCAGCTTAACAAAGACTTAACAATTGTTTCAAGAAGAGAGTAGCTATAAACTTATTGGTTGAAACAAAGTTGCTAAGGCAGTGCAGCAGGATTCTCCGTGCTCGTTAATTGAAAAATACTGGAACTGTGAACGCTTTACCTAACTTACGTAATAAGAAGCGCGGGCGAAATTTTTTGACGTACGCATACATACCTACATATATATATACTAGTGGTGCGCTCGAATAGCGCAAAATAGCGAAGCGAGCGATGCATGTTCCCTGTAATTGCAGCTATAGATACAGTTATTTATTTTGATGTTGTTAATGTTATGTCTGTCTGTTGTTTCATATAGATTCATTGGTGCTTCTATTCTATACCACTGTATGATGAAGGTTATAAAATTTAAGCTATGTATAATAATAATGTTTAAATGTTATACTTTTTGTGGTAAAACAAGAGTAATGAATTATTTTATTATTTATTTTATTAATGTAATTCGTAATCAGCTACATAGTATTGCTTTATATAATTAAGTTTAAATGTTATATTATTTGTGATAATATAAGAATAATGAATTATTTTACCATCAAAGTTATTGGCTGGTATTTTAGACAGAATATACCGCTATTTAATTAAAAATGTCATACATCATTACAGTTATAGCTGATGTAAACTTTGTGGTTTAATAAAAAAATAAAATAAAAGAGTTTGTTTGGGTACTATAACATATTCTGAGGGAGAGCAGAGTATGTTAAATGGATGTAGATCTTAGACTACATAGTTTGATAATAGAGTTAGGTTAATTTTTATAGTTTTACATTAAATTTAACCTGCAAGTGGAGGAATGTTTCCAGGATGCATGTTATTTTGAGCTGAATAGAGCTTAGGGATATGTTTATCCCGGCTACATCGACAACATTCCAATGACTTAAATTTCATTTTGGTGCCTGGAAACTTCTCCATACACGTTATGCAGACTGGGATAGTAATCGATGAGATTTTAGCATGAAAATTACGCATTGCTGTGTGAACTTGAGGATCATCAAATGCTGGAATAATATGGTGCAATGGAACCTGGGGATGTTGTCTTGACCTGTTCCCCCTAACTTGAGACAATCTAGTCTCCCGTTGAAGTGGTGTTTCATCAGCCAATCTCTGCTGTTGGTTAGCTGACAACTGCTCTAATCTAGAGGAATTTTGTAATGAAGATTCATTTGCTGTTCTCAACAGTTGGTTAGTGGACAAACAGTGGAGCCTGTGATCTCTTTCACTATCACTTTCAAACAAATGTGTGACTTGCTGTTTTTGTGACATTAGTTGTAGACGTTGCTCTCTGCATAATGGTTTCCTGAACGAAAATATGTCTCGTATTAACTTATTGAAGTATATATTTTATTTTATATTTACCTCTTGCATTCGTTGCTGATAAGCTGAAAGGCTTTGCGGTATCGAAATTGTTTGAGTTATATTTTCTGCAACTTTTTTTGCTGCTTTGGGTGTATATGAGAATGGATGTCCTCTGATAGATGTCTTTTCCTTCCTCTTGCAGTACAAAATGTAGTGGGGATATTAGCTTCTTGTTTAGATGGTGTGGCTGCATTTTCAGTGTCTTCAAGAGTAGTTGAGTCTACAGCTGTATAAAGTTGATTGGTACAGTAATCCTCAGGAATAGTCTAATAAATAAATTAGGAACATTTAATGGCTTTTCAAAAAGAAAGATTCTTTACTTTGCTACCTGTTTCTGTTTCGTTTTAGCTCTCCTCCTCCTTGCCCTGTCCTTTTCATTTCTTATCTCTCTCCTTACTATTTTTTCTTCTGGAGTTCCTAACGCCCTCAAAGCTCTTGACCGAGCGTTTCTAACGTTTTGTCTACTGGGCATCGCTACTTCGTACGGAGGGTAAACAAAACAAAATGTTGCTAAGAAGGTTACCCGGCCCGCGCAAGCGCGTAGGATAAAGGGAACGTTTTGTCTACTGGGCATCGCTACTTCGTACAGCGGGTAAATAAAACAAAATGTTGCTAAGAAGGTTACCCGGCCCGCGCAAGCGCGTAGGAGAAAGGGTACACACGTACGCCCACGCAAGAACAAAAACAATTTCTAGACCTAAATATATATATATATCGCGAACTCATTAGAGAGTCAGCTCCGCTCGCTTCGCTCGCTTCGCTGAATAATACTAGTGTGTGCTTGAGCACAAATGGCGAGCGAGCCTTAAACTACACTATTGTTAAATTTGATTTTAACAACTAACACTCAAGCTACTAAAATAAAGTCGAGTTTTTAAATTACGTATGCGTTAAAGGGGTTTCAATGTCATAGTAACCGCTCCCGCAACAGTTTGAATTGAAAAAGAAGCAACAAATTCAAATCACGTTATTTAAAATTTTCTTTGTGATATTCTTAATAGTAGTTGTAACGCACAATACTTTCACACAACTGAACATACCTACGCAAGACTTACCTTCCTGGTAAGTCTAGCGGACAATGAATTTTTAAGTAAATACTGTTGAGTAGGGCTTATAACTGTGACAAATAGCGTATTAACTTACCACCGCCACTAACTCGAATAGAAATGGAGCCCCCATAAGTTTTTGAGTTTTAACTGCACCCCGCAAAACAATTAAAAGCCGTAAACAATTCAATTTCAAAGGCAATACGGGTAATGGTCGCTAAGCCGGAGGATTCTGTTTAGTGAAGTTTGGGACGGGTCGAACGCGGAGCGAACACAAAAATACCGGAGGGTCAAAGTACAAAATGACATACGTACGTCTATATATACTAGTGATGTGCTTGAGCACAAATGGCGAGCGAGCCTAAAGACTATAATATTTTTATATGAATGATTTTGACTTCTAACACTAAAGCTACTGAAAATAAGGTCCAGTTTGTTTATTTAGCATACAGGGTAAAGGGATTTCAGTGCCATAGTAACAACTATAACTCTCTGCAACTGCTTGAATTGAAGGGGAAAAAAAACAACAAAACAATACACGTTATTTAAACGTTTTTTTGTGATATTCTTTAGCTAAGTTATGGTTGTAACACACAATGCTTTGACACAACTGGACATGCACCTACAGACTTACCTTCGTGGTAGTCTAGTGGACAATGTATTTTCAAGTAAATACTGTTGCGCACGGCTTATAACCATGACAAAGAGCGCATTGACTTACCACCGACACTAACTCGAATAGAAATGGAAGTCCCTTAAGTTTTCAAGTTTGAACTGCACCCGCAAAAGAATTCAAAACGGTAAACAATTCAATTTCTAGGGTGATGATACTGGTACTGATCGATAAACCAGAGGATTCTGTTTAGTGCAATTTGGGATGGGGTCGACCACGTAACTAACACAAAAACGCGAGGGTCAAAGTACAAAATGACATACGTACGTCCAAACATATATACAAATAAACAAACATCCCCGATTTTTTCATTTTTACCCCTGTAAGTGTCTCGCTCGCTACGCTCGCTCGCCAATTATCTGAAATCTCAATTGAACACGACTGAGAGTCAGCTTCGCTCGCTTTGCTCGCTCGCTGAATAAATAAACTAGTGGTGTGCTTGAGCACAAATGGCGAGCGAGTCTTAAACTACACTATTGTTAAATTTGATTTTAACAACTAACACTCAAGCTATTAAAATAAAGTCGAGTTTTTAAATTACGTATGAGGTAAAGGGATTTCAATACCATAGTAACCGCTCCCGCAACAGTTTGAATTGAAAAAGAAGCAACAAAATTAAATCACGTTATTTAAAATTTTCTGTGATATTCTTAATAGTAGTTGTAACGCACAATACTTTCACACAACTGAACATACATACGCAAGACTTACCTTCGTGGTTCGTCTAGTGGACAATGCATTTTTAAGTAAATACTGTTGGGTAGGGCTTATAACTGTGACAAATAGCACATTAACTTTACCACCGCCACTAACTTGAATAGAAATGGAGCTCCCATAAGATTTTGAGTTTTAACTGCACCCGCAAAACAATTCAAGCCGTAAACAATTCAATTTATAAGGTGATACGGGTAATGGTCGCTAAACCGGAGGATTCTGTTTAGTGAAGTTTGGGACGGGGTCGAACGCGGAGCGAACACAAAAATACGGAAGGTCAAAGTACAAAATGACATACGTACGTCCATATATATAAATAAACTAGTGATGTGCTTGAGCACAAATGGCGAGCGAGCCTAAAGACTATACTGTTTTTATATGAATGATTTTGACTTCTAACACTGAAGCTACTGAAAATAAGGTCCAGTTTTTAAATTTCGCATACTTGGTAAATGAATTTCAGTGCCATAGTGACAACTCTGCAACTGCTTGGATTGAAGGAAAAAAAACAACAACAAAACAATACACGTTATTTAAAAGTTTTCTTTGTGATATTCTTTAGCTAAGTAGTGGTTGTAACACACAATGCTTTGACACAGCTGGACATGCACCTACACAGACTTACCTTCGCAGTAGTCTAGTGGACAATGTATTTTCAAGTAAATACTGTTGCGCACGGCTTATAGCCATGACAAAGAGAGCATTGACTTACCACCGCCACTAAGGATTCTCAGAGCTCGTTAATTGAAAAATACTGGAACTGTGAACGCTTTACCTAACTTACGTAATTAGAAGCGCGTGCGAAAACAGAGGTCTCACGTACCCCATAAACAGATAAATAAATAAATATAGCGAAATCTCGATTGTGTTACCCCTGAGAGTGTCTCGCTCGCTTCGCTCGCTCGCCAATAAACAAACATCCCCGATTTTTTCATTTTTACCCCTGTAAGTGTCTCGCTCGCTACGCTCGCTCGCCAATAAATAAATAAGTAATAAGGATTAGGTGGTGATTGTTTCCAGGACAGAAGCACAGTTCCCTAGCTGCACAGCCACTTAGAGATGTTGGAAAATATAGTCTCTAGCCTGTGTTGAAATATATGTATATATATATATATATATATATATATATATAATCCATTTTTGTCACTATGAAATGAAAGCATCTTCAGGTAAAATACATCATATAACAATTTTGTAGTTTTGTGCATCCTAACAAGGTAGGCTTGCTTGCCATAGCACACCACTAGTAGCTGATAGAAGTTAGGTTGTGTGTGATGTACAGTTTATGTTTTATGTCCTTGTATGTCCTTGTACGTGGTTTCAAAGTCTGGTCACTTGGGAGTTCCTAAAGGTCACATGGCTCAAGCCAAAAGTTTCCCCTGCCCATTTAAGTTTTGAGGCATATTAGCTGTTCAAATTAGTGTAGTCTCTTTATTGAGTGATGACAAAAAATGTAGTATGTGCAAGTTCATTTAAATCTAATATACATATGCTTATTTTAATTTCAAATTCAGTCAGTATCATAGGTGCCTTAATTAGTTGAGATGAAGTTGTCTTCTAATATGAATTGTAATGAAAAGACTTAAATTATAGGGACAATATTGGAATAATGTGTGTGCTTATACATACAGCTATGGAAATATATTTGTCCTGATATTTTTTTTTATCAATTATCAGTTTGTTATAATACTCTTTTTTCGGCAATGAACCTATTTTTCATGACCTAATTGTGAAGTGAAAATAGCAGAATGAACCCTAATAGCTGTTATTGATATATAAACCTATGAAATGGTGAGGATAAGAGATTGTGTAGTCAGCACCAAGCAAATTGATTGAATATAGTGAGAAAATGCTAGTTTTAGTCAAAACTTGTGATCATCCAGCTCATTATGGTTAATAGTACATTAAGACATATCTAGAGACAATTATGATTTGTGTTATTAACATCAATTTGTTTACCTTGCATCATGCTCTAACTTTCGCATTCTTTTTCTTTAGTAGGAAATTGAGCAGGCTGTATATACTCAATTCCCTTATTAGAACACCTCTATTACAGGCATGCCTCTATACCGGGAAACTTCGCACTAATTTTGATGACCTAAACGCAAGCACGTTGGGTTGTCTCGATGTGTAGTTGGGAAAAACTATGATCTTTCCCTGATAGTAATGGGCATTTCTGAGGTACGGGCACCCTCAGGTCCCAAGGTGCCAGATAAGAGGGGACTGACTGTTTCATACATGCATTGACATCAATAGGAAAGTTTATGAAACCTCATGAAGTTAAATTTGGCTGGCTATTTTAGATGTCCTTGTTTTGCATCAAACAGTCATACGTGTCTTAGAGCAGAAATTTTTTCTCATGACATGCCCTTTTAGATACATATACATATATTTAATTTGATGCAGGAGAATATCAAGAGTCTAACCAGATTGGGTAGGCTACACCTAGGAAGGTAGCTGTAAAATCCAGGAAAAGTGGTGAGCTTGTTGGTTGCTATAACTACTAGGGTAATGTGCTTGCCAAAACAGTCAAATGAGAACCTTGAAATATCTTGAGTTTTTTCAGAGTTTCTGGTTGGGTAGGCTACACCTGCGAAAGGTAGGTAACAAGCTAAACACCTGTGAACTATTGTCAATTATTTCACATTAAAATTAGCCTGCTCTTGAAATATTTCGCCATATCACACTCTGACTCATGTATACTATATAAAAGATTAGAACAAATAATATGTTATTTAGACCTGGCCCACAGGCAACCAGACCTCAACAGCTGGTAGGGGAATTTATGGCTTGAGCCAGGTGGCTCTGGGGAACTACTAAGTAACCAGACTTTGAAACAGCAAGGGCATAAATTTTACAGATACAAGCAAATTACCCTCTGGCAGTAATCACCTGGCCACTGGAAATTCACTGACTCAACTTTCCTTTATATTTTTCTTGTAATTCAATAATATCAATTTCTCTAACATCTAACTTCTGACTTGAAACAGGTGACTTTGGGGATTTCCAAATGACCAGACTATGAAACTAGACCAGATTAAAAAAAATGATTAGAACAAATAATATGTTCACAATTTCTTTCTCAGCCTTAATATGTTATCTAGACTAGCTGTGGTTTCAAAGTCTGGTTACTTAGTAGTTTCCCAGAGCCACTTGGCTCAAGCCATAAGTTCCCCTGCCTGCTGGCTGTGATCACTCTAAATAACATTTTATTTGTTCTAATCATTTTCCTATGAATAATGATGAACCAAACTTTAAAATTGTCCCTTAATTTAAATGACTATTCATAGTCAGATAGCAGGGCGTGAAGGTGTCTTTAAATTACAATTTCTTCGAAGAAATTAGTTAGGCTATTTTGTATTTTATAATCTCTCGTGTATTTTTTAATCAGTAGCTCTTCATTTATCCAGGAACATTGAGCTGAGTGGATAGTCACATTAACATGAAGAGCAAAATTACTACTAAATGGAAAACTAATCTTATAGGTATCTTGCTACTGTAATTCAAGATCATATTTTCAAAAATATTTTGTTCATGTTATAGAATTTTTCATTATCTTTAGAACAATGGATCTTATAGTGGTATTTTTAACAGCTGGGGTGGGGAGATGTGTGGTGAAGGATGTGGCATTGTAGGTAGTGTGAGGTTTTCAAGGTTGGTAACTCAGGTGGTTTTGAAGTTCCACAGTGGCACCTGTTCTAGTATAAGGTTTTGCAATTGTTGTTAAGGTTCAGGGTTGGTGAATTATGCTGGCATAATTTTGAGCATTTTTTTTAAATTTTACTGTACAGTGACAATTTGAAGTAGTCTTCCAGAAACTGGCTTTGGGATTTTAAAATTAATTTTTGAGATTACTAAATACCCTCTATAGGAATGGAGTGAAAATAAAATAAGTGGATCATTCAATGCTAGATACCTTCACTGCAGTAGTTTGCACTAGGATTGGTAACTCTATTGCTATAATGAGCTTGCACAATACAGGGTAAAATAACACCATATGTAGTTATCTTTCCATCACATACCTAAAAATAACATTGTGAAGATATCTAGAGTGGAATATAATTACATATATATATATATATATATATATATATATATATATATATATATTATATATATATATATATATATATATATTATATATATAATTATGTGGGGGTTGGTCGGGGTTTAAGCGGCGCCTCTCCACTTATTGGATTCATAGACTGCCACCAGTTCATTCCGTAAGAGGAGGATAGCTGATTAAGGCTATCCTTAGCTGATTAAGGCTATCCTTAGCTGATTAAAGCTATCCTTAGCTGGTTAAAGCTATCCCTCTCGATTCCCCAGCAGCGAATTAAAGCTGCCCTCACTTTAATTGGCAAGAACATACAGAAGACGGACACAGAAAGATTGCACAACTTATATATACACACAGCACTTTGCACATGAAACACACGACACTTTGCACACGACTTAACTACAAACACAGACACACTCTCAACGTGCACAACTCCACAAACAAGTCTCTGAATAATACACAGCACACAACATCATACACAGTACACAACATCATACACACATATACACACAAGTTCTAGGGCCACACCCATCACAGTTCATTGGGGTTTTGGGAGGGCGGAGGGGGGCACAAATTATACATAATTATGTATAAATAATTACACATAATTATGCATAAATAGTACTTATTACATGAGTCAGAGTGTGATATGATGAAATATTTCATGAGCAGGCTAATTTATTTTCATGAGCCAGAGGGGAGCGAAAATAAAGCCTGCTATTTTATTCCACCTACATATTTTCACGATGTTAATTTTAGGTACATGGCCCTTGTGAGATCCCCTTTGTTCTCAGATCAAACAGTTATCAGCGATAAATCCTCAAACCCTTGGTTTAATCAAATTTCATGTTATAACCCATTATGTACTGATTTACTAAAGATGATTGGCTGACTCTTACATTCCTCTAAATGATCAATAATACTTATTCAACCACTAATACTAACCCTCAAATTACTTTGCCAATTAATAATAAGGAATAGCCATTACAACAACTCCAAAAATACAATTGCGTAATTCTAGTGTAGTAGTAAAAAAATTAAAAAAAAAATTAAAAAAAACAACTAGCTACTAAATGTTTGTCTACTAATGTATCAAAAAGTTAAGTGTTTGAATTCTTCATCATCCAGAAAAGCTTCAGGTTCTTTGTCCAAAGTGTGGGCCAAAAATTTGTAAGCAATCAAGCAAATTGTCTCCTTGTTTCTCCGAAAGGTTCCGACGTCCTTCTCGATAATGTTGACCTTGTAGTGACATTCAACTCCGATAACCCGCTCCCCCACACGCTTCATCAACTTGCGTTGATGCCAACGGGCAATTTCTTCCATTTCATTAGTAGAATTCAGAGCACTGATCATTGAAAAAGCAGTTTCCACAATAACGTCTGTGCCAGGAAATTTTTTAGATTTGAGGACTTCCTCAATATTTTGCCTGATTTTCATCTTATCACTTAATTGACTGTATCGCATTATGAGCGCATCTTCAATAGAGTGAGTAGTAGCAATAACGCCTTCTTGGATCAAGGGACTGACAGCCAATACTTCCTCTTTCAAAGCACCAAGCTGTTTATCCAACTTTATTTCAAATTCTTTGCTGTCACTGTCGAGAACTACTTGAGCAGAAGCAGTAGAATTCGACCCACCCATTGTAGAGTTTCCTCTGTTATTTTTCTCAAATATTGTGCTCAATATGGTCTTTTAACTGAAATATTAATACTTCAATCATAGCTTATATAAACGTAACTAACGGATGTATTAGAGATTACAGCCCTGAACGCGCAGGACACGCCCTCATTTAGCAGGCGATTTATCCGCTGGTTGAGCTAACTTTTAAACTAGAGTGGCCTGTTCACGTAACCTCTATCGCGTTTAATTGGCGAGCGAGACACTACACTTACAGGGGTAACACAATTGAAAATCGAGGATGTTTATGTTTGGATGTAGGTTTGTACTTTGACCCTCGCGTGTTTTTGTGTTAGCTGGGTGTTCGACCAAACTTCACTAAACAGAATCTTTAGGTTGGGCGAGCGAAGCGAGACTCTCACTAGTTAGTCACAATTGAGATTTTGGTATATATGGCGAAGTTCAAAGAGATCAATGCATGTCCACCCCCAGAGGCTAATTAAAAATGTATTCATTAGAGCGGGCGCAAGAAATTCGGGGCAAAAGACTTCGAAATAATGCTAGGAAAAAAAAAAAGGGCAAAGAGCTATGGGGGAGAGACGTTCACAGTTACATTTCCAAAGTTAACGAGTTCATCTATTTTTTAGCGGTGGTCGTAAGTTGACTATGTTAATGCGCTGTTGGTACCGTTAGTTTATCGATTTTTACCCGTATCATCTTTGGAAATTTGATTGCTTACCCCTTGAAAATCATTTGTCCAATAGTCAAGTCACGAAGAGAATAATAGGCAGGTCTTGAGCTGGTATATGTGAACAAGTATGCAGTATAAAAGTGTTTTGTGTTATCGTTTAACAATAGTGTAGTTTTAGGCTCGCTAGCCATTTGTGCTCAAGCACATTACTGGTATTATTTGCAGTTTTAGTATGAAAAACTGAGCAACAACACCAGCATAAAAATTTTTACCATTTACAAATGGCCATGACCTTGATCTATGATTAAGTTTTCTAACAGTCCAGACAAAAAATTGTTGATATTTTTATTTGGGGCTGACACAAAATAATCAAAGTCTTTTTGATCTCATTCATAAACTATTCAATCATCATAATTGGGCCATTAAGCAAGTTTAGGACTAAACTACCAAAAATCTTGCAAGATCGTAAAAGAAAAAGAAAGATCTTGAACGATTCATCTTTCAAGATTTTGCAAGGTTTTGGAATGCTTTTCGTGCATATTCATGCATCAAGATCTTACAATATCTTGCAATAAAATGATCTTACATTTTTCACATCTAAGATCGTTCAAGATTCTTGCATGAATATTGCAAAAAGAAGTTAGTAAGATCTTTAGGGATCTTATATTCTTCCTTACAATAAGATCGTACACTTTCTTACATCAAGATCTTACTCTTTTCTTAAAACAAATCTTACACTTTCATATATCATTATGTTACACTTTTTGCACCAGAATCATGCACAACCTTTGCAATAACAACTTATAAAATCTTTTTTTCTTAACCAGTTTATTAAGATTGAATTAATGGAATGAAGAGGGGGGACATGGTTACCACACTCTAATTAGTAGAAATAACATGTGCAACTGGTCCATCTTAATGAAATGAAGAGGGGGGGGGACATGGTTACCACACTCTAATTAGTAGAAATAACATGTACAACTGGTCCATCTAAATGAAGAGGGGGAACATGGTTACCACACCTAATTAATAGAAATAACATATGCAACTGATCCATCATAAAATGAAGAGGGGGGACATGGTTACTACACTCTAATTAGTAGAAATAAAGTGTGCATCTTGTTTATAACTCCTCTCTACATATTATTTTCAGAAAAATTAATTATCATTTTAGTGATCAATCTTTTCCTTTACTAAATAGAAGAAAGTCACCATGCATAAATGGTTTTAATGATTTTTATTCAACATAAGAAATAAGCAAATTGTGCAAGTATTATTCAGAACTTATGCAAAATTGCTAAAAATGTATTTCCGTTCAAAATTTGTCAAAGTTAGATCTCATTTATAAATATATGTGCAATAGTTAGATTAGAATCACTTGCAGGTGAAACTTGATGTAATACTACACTGTAAAAATGGAAGTGTGCATAGCACACTAAAAACTCAGCACACCTTAGGTGTGCATAATATAAAGTGTGTCTAGCACACTTTTTTATGATACCGAGTGTGTTAAGCACTCCTTTGTTTTGGTGTGTTAAACACCAAGTGTGTTTTGCACACCTCAACTCACCAAGTGTGTTTTGCACACCTCAACTGACTTTGTTTTTTAACTCATGTTAGGATTCACTATTATATAGTTGGCTCATTAGCAGAAAGCTCGACTTCACTTGAACTGATCCTATCAGTGACTGCAAGGTTAGAAATATATTTGGCTTCTTCATATCCTCACAATTATATTAATCATTTATAGAACAAGTGTCAAGGTCATAATCTAAACAGTGTTATAAAGAACATTTGGAATATATTATATATGCATATATATATACATATATATTATATAATTATATATTATATATATATATATATATAATAACTGCACATACTAAGGTCTTTCCATTTGCTTCTGCACATTTTAATTATATTCATAGTTTACCCACATGAAATCTAGCAAAGTCATTGCTACATAAGAAGATGCTATTTTCCTTCCAAGTATCACTGGTAACTGGTCAGATAAATAAAGAATAGAAGCCAGGAATCAGATAAATAAAGAATGGAAGCCAGAAGGTCAATCAAGGTCTTCAGAAAATTCTTCTGGATTTTGGGTCATATCGTATCATTGTGTATAATAATGTTGTTGAAAAATTAAAAAAAAATATCGTAATGATGTGCTCAAACCAGAAGTGTGCACAACACACCAAAAACAGTGTGCTATCCACACATGTTTTAGTGTGTTGAGCACACCAGATTTGGTGTGCTGTGCACTCCAAAAATGGTGTGCGTATTGAGACTTCATCAGCACACCTTATTTGGTGTGCTATGTACACTTCCATTTTTACAGTGTACATTCCACATTAGCCACTAGAACAGTTGTAAAATGGATAAGGTCTTCATTAAATTCTAGTACAGGTAAGCTTAAAGTATTTATATGCATCAGTGATGGAGGAAGCTGTTTTGTAATGGTCTGGCACAAATTTAAGCAGATGGGTTCAGGGGGTGTGGGAAGAGGAGGGGGGTTGGGTAGAGGTGGGAAAGAGAGAGAAGATCTGAAGAGGGAGTTTTGTCGTGTGTTTACACAGCTAAAAATGAAGTATGACTTACATACCAAAATTGGTATGATACTGCATGTCACCATTTGCATCCCAAAACTTGGTGTGATACCCATACTTTTTTGCCATAGTATGTTTTACATACCAATATTAGTATAAAATCCATACCAAAAAAAAAGAATGATTTACATACTATTTTAGTATAATTTTCATACAAATTTCATAATTGAATATAATTTTACAAAAAAAAATCATATGTTATTTATGCTTACAATAAAATGTTGTAACTTGCTTCTTTTATATACTTTGTCTAAAAATAAATGCTCTAAAAAAAATAAAAATTGGTACATCCACTTGGATATTCCAAATGGAAAACATAAAAGATTGATAACAATGTAAAAGGAATGTTGTGTTTGTTTATCTTGTACACAGTTTTTCGTTCAGCCACTATGTATATATTGGTGATGGTTTGGTTTTGTAGTTCCACTGCTACCAGAGGCTGTGCATGTGGACTCTCTCTTGCTATATCTGCTGGATCCTACAGTTAACAATAATATAAGACAACGTCAATAACTGTGTATGAATGCAGTCTTTATTACACTGTATTAACATTCTTTATTGTTGCTCACCTCAATGACAATGACAATGTTCTTATAAGTGGACTTGCTCCTGGTGTCTGGTAGCATTGCATTCATCATTATCATTGCCTGAACAGTTTGACAACCTGAATTGTAATAGAAGAAGCAATCAAACATTTCAATATACTAATTTTTGTTCGCCATTTCCTATTACTGATGTCTTAACAAATATAATGTTACGATTTGCAAACCATATAGTTTCTATTTATATGCAAAATGTTGTCTTCAAAAATTGGAAGCAATAATATAGGAGAAATAAATTTAGTAAATTATTTGCCGGACAGAAATACATAGATATGATTTTAGTAATTGTACTTTTAGTGGGATATTATTCATAGCTTAAAGCAGATATTAAATAACTTGTCCAGTAACTTGTTAAAGTAATTAAAAAATAAATAAATAAGAAGAGGGTAAACACTGAGTAGCAGCTGCATTTCCTCCCTTCAACAGCTGCATTTTCTCATAAATGTACAAGCTCTCAAGGAATGTAAATGGTTGCCTGGTTACCTGGTGATGTGTCTTCTTTCAGCATTTCAAGCACCACTTGTATCTCAGGAGAAATTGATTCTTTCTGGAATAGTTGTGTTATTTTCTGCATAAGTTTCTCCCACTTTCCTTGGGAACTTTTGTCTGGAAATATTTCTTATATCTCAGTCAAAACCTAAATCAAACATACAAAAGAATACCTACTCACTACTCACTCTATTAGCATTGTACATAAGTTAAAGTTGAAATATGTTTTAGCAATAAATGAAACTATTTTGAATACCTCATCAATGACTTGCAGTGGTGGATACTTCTGTAAAACACCATGTAATGAAAATTCACTATTCAATATGTCCTGTCTTCGAAAGGGGAAAGTACGCTCCATTAATATTTTAATTGTTCTGGTATTTGGATTTTTTTTTTTTGACTCAGATAGCATTAGCTTGTAATTTCTTTGCATTAGAGTGTTCATCTTCATTATCCGGTATAGTTGGGGTTGTTGCTGCTGGAAATGCACGGTATTCATTCCTTTTCTTTTGTGCAGTAAGACTTCCATTTTCTAACATTCTCTTGTTGCTTGGTCTGCCAGTGCTTCTTAAATATTTCATTTTGTCTTTGAGTGCTTCAACCAAGTAACCCTGTGCAACAGTAATTGTTACGTAAATAAATATACTAATATTAAGTTAGGTCAAAATATCTAACAATTATGTGTATCCCTTTATTAATAACAACAACTGTGTTCAAATTATTATTGTCAGAATCTTACATATCCAGTTCCTGTAGATGACTTTAGGAAAGGATACTTGTTAATTATTTGTTGTCCAATATGGGTATATTCGTCTTTGGTTGGATAGCTTTTAAAAGAAAACACTGCTGCAGCGACGTTACCAATGAACTTCGTCTTAGTGCTTCCAGTCATAACACCCTCTTGTAGGCCTAACATTACTGCTGCTGGATAATTTTGTGGCAAACGAAATGGTATTGGCAGAGGTGGTCAGGACATTTCTTGGTTATGATTGTCCCAGGGATCCTTTTGAACATACCAACCTAATGTATATACAATACATGAGAAACCATTAGCTCCAAATAGACATATGTATTAATTAAAAACATTGAATAGCAACAATAATTAAAGAGATATTTAAAAAATTGTAATTATTTTTAAACCTGGAAAAGCTATGAAAATATAATGTAGCAAATTATAGTAGGCTAAACATGATTGGTGGATAAAAATTGGGGAGTATGGAAGGAGGGGGAATTGTATCAAATGAAATATCAATACGAACCAACATTAGACACTTTTCCTTTTATTAGCCGAAGACAAACAGATGAGAGGGGCTGTAGTATCCCTAATACACACTTGTTTATACTACAGTGTCATAAAGATTTACCTTAACTGAAGGACTTATAGTATCCTCGCCTACTTCAATATTATCAGGATCCATACTTGCTGACGGTAACTATGCAATAACAATGTGTTTTTATGTTAAATTTTTATTTACAATCCACTACTTATACCTCAGGTGACAATTCATTACACCATTCCTCATCTAACACACTTGAACTTGCCAAATCCTAAATTGAAATGAGAGATTTATTCAAGTTATTACACGCTAGCAATGAAACATTCAAATGTACCTCTTCTTCACTAGCCCAAGAACAAACCAAAAATAAATAAGACTCTGTATATAAATTATTTTCAAGGTAAAATAGTGATGAGTGAATTTGATTAAAATCAATGTAGACTACACAACAAACATTTTGTTTCAATTTGTGTTGATACTTGTATGTGTGAAGACACAAATATTGTGCAAAGCTTTGGAAGTGATAAGGATCATCTTGGGTATGACAGAGGAACCAGACCATGCATGTTTGAATGGCTTGTGGCTAACCTCACCACTTAACCTATAGACTTAGTGATAAGAAAAACCACACTTGCCTCAGGAGGGTTGAAGGGACCTCACTACTTACAACAACTTCACTTGTACAGTATTTTGAATTGCTTAGATGGACACAAAACAACTTAGCTAATGATTTTATAAATCAACCCTATAAGATATAACAGAACCTCTAAAGAGCTTACATCCAGAGATTTAGAGGTTGAAAACAAATCTTCGTGTGGAACAGATGCAGTTTCTTTTACATTGTCTTCAATAACCTAAGAAGTTTTATGTCTTGGACTACACATATAAGTTTAAATTTTTTTCATAAGGCCTACCTGAACAGAAGAAGTTCTGCAATTAAGCTCTCTTTGCTTTAAAATTAATTTTCTTCTTTCTCCAATTGAAGTGATTAGTTGACTGAAGTCATTTTTTTCCAGAATTAAAAATGTTTCTCCATCTATGTCATTGTCTAAATTTAAAAAATATTGTCAACTAGAACAAAAATAAAAAGGTGTAGACTTTACCTTGAAAGCTATCAACAACTTTTTCAGAAAACTTCTGCTCTCTCAACCAATCCCCTACGTGTACCACATTTTTACTAGAAGAATCTTCCATTTGTCTGGCCTCAGTCCACTACTCTCCTGAGAAAAGAAAACCAGTAAAAATATAGCCAATCTTTAGACTGAGTAAGGAAAATAGCAGCTGCACTTGTGTCATGTGACTACATACAATATACAGAATATTGTTTAAAAATTATTTTCTTTAAATAGAAATTCTCTTGTAGAGATGTTTCAATGTTGCATATGTCACCAGCATGCAAGAACAACTGTTGCCGAAATTCTAAAGCATATATTAGAGAAGTCCATCCATTTTTTCGTGATGCTGTAACCTATGGACTGGATGGTTGTGCTGCAACACCCTCGAGCTATGAAGCTCTCAAGGCACATGTCTACAGGTACCACAAAAATTTGTTGACTACAACACAATATCAAGCTGATAACGAAGATGAGTCAGTAATGCCAAGTGAAGATCAATCTCAGGAATTGGAAGAGACTGAAGAAATGCCAGACTTAAATTCTCCATCAGATTCCCTAAATGCAACACGTTTTATTATGAAAGCTCGTGATGGAAAGGGTTTGACTCAAGCCATGACTAGTGGATGATGTTAAAATTATATTGGAACAAGTATTAAATTGAAAGTAATGAATGAAGTGAAGAAATTGTCAGCTAATGACCACCAGGTAACAGAAATAGAGCCAATATTTAGTGATGAGAGCATTGTGAATCCCTTCCTCGGCTTGGAGACACAGTATAAGCAAGATCAATTTATTGCTAGCCATTTCAATTATGTGGTAAAAAAAACTGATAAATATTGAAGTTATTTTCAATTGTTTTAATATTTACATATAATGTAGGAACCTCAGGAGCAAATCTTACATGAATATACTGTTGGTACTAGCTGTGCTTATAAATGATGTTTGTTATTACACTTTTATTGTATTAATTCTCTAGCTACACAAACTTGGTGTCTGGCAAGATTTCTATCCCTACTAATTGGTGATCTCATTCCTGAAGGGGATGAAAGGTGGAATAACTTCCTATTATTGTTGCAAATCATGGAGTATCTTTTTGCTCCAAGAATCACTCATGACCAAGTGGCATACTTGGAACTTTTAATTGAAACTTTTCTAGAAGAATTTGTTTGCCTTTACCCTAGACCATTAACACCAAAAATGCACTACCTAGTGCACACTCCTATGTGGATTAGAAGGTATTTTTTTATTTTGAGTGATGCAATATTAGATTTACACAGCCATATTTAGGAGTGGTCCTTTGATTGGTGCTTGGTGTATGCGCTATGAAGCAAAGAATAAATACTTTAAAAAAATTGCGACTACAATTGGAAATTTCAAAAATATTGAGAAAACCGTGGCTACCAGGCACCAACATTATATGTGTTATAAAATGGCATGCACAAGTTTTATTTCAGGTGATACAACACATGGCGTGGGTAAGTTCTCAATTCAGATTTGAACTGGTTGGCTAATGTAAATAAATAGCTATTATAATTTTTGTAATGTACATGTATATTTTTAGTGCGAACCATGAATATTTCTGAGATCCCTTATGGAGATGCCTTAATGGAAGAATACAGCTGTGAAACTCAAACAAAATTACAAGGGTAGGCAATTCGAATATTATTACAAAAAGGTTTTATTGGTTCCTTGTTGTTTAATAGGACATCATTTGTAGAAAAAAATGGGATTAAGTACAGTAAAGGCAGCATTGTGTTCTGCAGTATTGAAGATGAAGTCCCTGTATTTGGCAAAATTATGGATATATTAGTTTGGTCCATGGGAAAATGTATTTTTGTAATCATTCCATATATTGGAGATAACTTTTTTAACCATTATAATGCTTATGAAGTTAGACCAGACAATTCTAACTACATATTTCAGACTCCTGATAATCTAGCTGATCATCGGACACTATCATTAAGTACATCTTTTTCACAACATTTAAGAAATAAAGCTTTTGTTTCATTAAAATATCAAGTATGTTGTAAACCGTATTGTTAATATCTTTTGAATATATATATGTATTTTTTGTTGACATTTTACATGACAACCTGGAATAGGAATAATGGGAGGGAGGGGGGAAGAGATGCCATGATAACAGAAGGTATTGCAATGGGGGGGGGGGGGGGGGGGGTGGTTGCCATTACCAACATAATGTATTCTATCTAATGAAGAGTTGGGGGAAGGGGGGGTGCCATGACAACAGAAGGTATTTCAATACTAATTAATGAGTTAGGGGTTGGGTGCCGTGACAACAGAAGGTAATTCAATACTAATTAATGAGTCAGGGGGTGGGTGCCGTGACAACAGAAGGTATTTCAATACTAATTAATGAGTCAGGGGGTGGGTGCAGTGACAACAGAAGGTATTTTAATACTAATTAATGAGTCAGGGGGTGGGTGTCGTGACAACAGAAGGTATTTCAATACTAATTAATGAGTCAGGGGGTCGATGCCGTGACAACAGAAGGTATTTCAATACTAATTAATGAGTCAGGGGGTGGGTGCAGTGACAACAGAAGGTATTTCAATACTAATTAATGAGTCAAAGGATATGGGTGCCGTGACAACAGAAGGTATTTCAATACTAATTAATGAGTCAGGGGGTGGGTGCCGTGACAACAGAAGGTATTTCAATACTAATTAATGAATCAGGGGGTGGGTGCCGTGACAACAGAAGGTATTTCAATACTAATTAATGAGTCAAAGGATATGGGTGCCGTGACAACAGAAGGTATTTCAATACTAATTAATGAGTCAGGGGGTGGGTGCCGTGACAACAGAAGGTATTTCAATACTAATTAATGAATCAGGGGGTGGGTGCCGTGACAACAGAAGGTATTTCAATACTAATTAATGAGTCCGGGGGTGGGTGCGTGACAACAGAAGGTATTTCAATACTAATTAATGAGTCAGGGGATGGGTGCCGTGACAACAGAAGGTATTTCAATACTAATTAATGAGTCAGGGGGTGGGTG
>WLWD01000074.1_pt1 | contig 94018 bp, 73 predicted proteins | sample 6712731 | NCBI WGS metagenome assembly WLWD01 (sample SAMN12718690, study PRJNA576275) | sponge metagenome | isolation source: marine sponge | host: Mycale hentscheli | place: New Zealand: South Island, Marlborough, Capsize Point | collected 2014-11-01
TCTGTAAAGCGAGAGTATGGACTGGGTAAAGCGAGAGTATGGACTGGGTAAAGAGAGAGTATGGATTGGGTAAAGCGAAAGTATGGATTGGTGACAGAGAGAATATTGATTGGGTAAAGCGAGGGTATGGATTGGGTAAAGCGAAAGTATGGATTGGTTACAGAGAGAATATTGATTGGGTAAAGCGAGGTTATGGATTGGGTAAAGCGAAAGTATGGATTGGTTACAGAGAGAATATTGATTGGGTAAAGCGAGAGGGGTTTACTATGAATAACGTGATTAAGGTAAATAGATTGTATTGGGTATATTTTATTTTATATAAAGAGCGAAGCATTATTTAGGAGAAAAACATACAGTGAATAAACTGGAAATATGATAGATAGAATATAGTTGCCAACCAACCCAGTTTTATTGAGATTCTCCTAGTTAATTTTTTCCTGAAGTATACCCTATGAACTATTCAAGCTGATTCCAGTTTCTCGCACTTTTAACCCTTTCGTTCCGGATCCCGCTTTAAAGCGGGGTGAGACCGGTTGGTTTCTCCGAATTTTTAAAAATAGTTACTTTATAGCTAGAACGTTCAGATTGCATACACAGGTGCCCAATGCATTGGAGAAGCATCTAAAATAGCTTTCAGCCAGGACTGCTTCGACAGTACCTCACAGCAGTTGCTTTTATTTCTTCCTCGGCAAAAAAAAAAAACATCGGTTCTCCGTCGAATTTTAAAAAAAGTTACCTTCTTCACAGCAGCTTCATTTATGGATCCAGTCATCTCCAGAGCTTTGTAGTAGCAGCAAAAAATTGCTTGAGCTCAGTAGCCTTCCATAACACATTGAAACAACCGCTTCTTTGCCGACCAAGACTTTGCGGTTTGACTTACTGTCTTCTCCATTTTTTATAAAATCGCCAGTTCAACTGGGGACCTCCCTATTACGTACAGTCTTAGGTAATGCTTATTACATCATAGGAAAAAAGTGAGCGTGTCGTGTGACCCCGGTAACTATGCAAAAAAATTTTTTTTTCGAAGTCATTTTTGGGAAGATGGCGTCTACAAGTTACAATGCGGTGCAAGTTTAAGACTTGCTTGATGCTGACTCTAGCGACTCGGGATCAAGCGGAGAGAAGGGAGACGACATCTAGGGCTATAGGAGGCCCTGTATCAGGGTTGGTGGACCAGACCCCGTCAACTCTGATACTGAAAATGGGAGTCAAGAAGATGATCGAGGTAAGCTTGTCTTTCTCTTGTCTTTCTCTTGAAAAATAGCAAGCTTCTGTTGTGAAAAGGACTTATTTATAGCTATATTGAGATAGAGTAAGCTGTTTAGCTATAATATATATATATATAATATTATTGAGTTTTGAGATTTGAAAGTGGCTTGTGGTTTTTTGAACAATTTCAAATTTTCAAAAAAATTTAAATTTTTTTTACCACATATACTACTAGGACCAGATGTGAATGCAGTCACCGACCCCGATTACGCAGATGAGGGGACAGGAGCAGAGTCTTCCAGTGATGAAGGAGAGGATACCGGACCTGAGTCTTCCAATGATGAAACACGAATAGGCAGCAGGTTCCAGTGATGAAGAAGAGGAAGTGGCTCCTCCTGCTCCGAGTTCTGGACGTCCTCGCAGTCGGAGAAGGCGGGAATTGAAGAACAAGAGTCGGGTGGATGAGGTAGGGGAAGAGTGGAAGAAAGATGACAATACACCCATTGATATTCCATAATATTTTGTGTAAAGGACCACAGACTTTGATATTTGTGGCTGCTCCCTCCCCCCCCCCCCTCCCCCTCCCTGAACATCCCAAAAGTTGTAATATGTATTGTTATTGTCGTTGTCGTTGTCTGTGTTTTTGTGGTGTTGTAGTGGAGCTTCACACTCGATGTATATGTGTGTGCGTGGAGTTGAAATGTTATTCTGGCACTTCCAGATCTAACCGGTGAGGGAACGAACTCGGGGGTGGGGGGGGGGGTGGGGTCTTTTCTAATCGGGGCTACTATGCCCATGTAAGTTGAATTTCATTTATGTGTGTGTGTGTACACCAGTCAATTTATATTATACATTTATTTTTATGATCTGTATTCACCTGTATCTTCTTTTTTCTAGTGTGTGTGTGTGTGTGTGTATGTGTGTGTGTGCATTTGTGGAATGAGAGAGAGCATCCGTGGACAAACAGTATGTGGCACTTCCGTATACAACCGGGGAGGGAACTCTGGATCTTTTTGGATCGTGACTACTATGCCCATGTAAGTTGAATTTCATGTGTGTGTGTGTGTGTGTGTACACCAGTCAATTTATGTATAATAAAATATACATTTATTTTTATGATCTGTATTCACCTGTAGCTTCTTTTTTCTTGTGTGTGTGTGTGTGTGTGTGTATGTGTGTGCGTGCATTTGTGGAAAGAGAGAAAGAGCAACCATGAACAAACAGTATGTGGCGTTTCCGGATCCAACCTGAGAGAGAACGAACTCGGTGGTCTTTTTCGGTCTGTGACATCATCCACGCCGGGTAAGTTGAATTTCATTTTTTCAACTTACTGATATTTGGGTGTCCAGCTAGGGCTGGGGGGGGGGTTATGGTACAAGAATGTCAGTGAAAAGTAATGACGGGGGAGGGGGGGGGGGGTGGCTATGGGTTACAAGAATTGTCAGTGAAAAAAATGAGGGGGACGGGGGGGTTATGTACAAGAATGTCCAGTGAAAAGTAATGACGGGGGAGGGGGGGTTTATGTACAAGAATGTCAGTGAAAAGTAATGACGGGGGAAGGGCCCCGGCGGGGGTTATCCCCCGGTACAAGAATGTCAGTGAAAAGTAATGACGGGGGAGGGGGGTTATCCCCCCCGTACAAGAATGTCAGTGAAAAGTAATGACGGGGGAGGGGGGGTTATGGTACAAGAATGTCAGTGAAAAGTAATGACGGGGGAGGGGGGGGTTATGGTACAAGAATGTCAGTGAAAAGTAATGATGGGGGAGGGGGGGTTATGGTACAAGAATGTCAGTGAAAAGTAATGACGGGGGAGGGGGGGCTCAATTCAGCGAGGCCAGCTGTTATGTTACAAATGTCATTGTTGTCTTGTGTTTTTTTTGTATTGTATGGAGGTTTCGGATCCTGTGGGAGGGATCGTTCAGTCTGTGACACCATCCATGCCGGGTAAGTTGAATTCCACGTGTGTGCTTGTACTGCTTTTCATTTTCAAAGTACACTTTCTCAATACATGTTTCTCTCATGTACAGTGTGGAGTATACATAGCAGGTGTTCATACAGTGGGAGGCTAGCGCTGGGTTCCCCCCTAGAATTTTGGGAGTTGAATAGAAATGAACATTTAGGAAGCATTTATTTTTAGTCTGATATTGTATCCCATTATGTTCCTATCATAACTGAGCCTTTAGTGCATAGGACCGAACACTGATCATCAGTGTGAAGTATAGACTCGTATGCAAAGATGTGCATCAAAGTAGTGTAGGTTCCAAAAAATGGGTATGGCGAAGTACACTCGGAGCCCCACCCCAAACAAAAATCCTGTATGAAACCGCATACAATACATCATAAAGTTGCAATTATATTATAGGATCATGAATAATTTGTTGTTTGTATTACAAATATCTTTGTTGTTTGTGTTTTTGTGTATATGAAATTGTTTTGTAGTGGAGCTCGACGTCCGATGGCATACGTTCCTTGTGGACACTCATAGATGTCTCCTACATGATCATAATCAGCACCACACACAACAAACAACATATTATATTGTTGAACTAATATAATATTGGTATATAATGCATCAAACAATATTATTTCTATTTTATTTTATTTTTTTATTGATGGGAAAAGTGGATTTTTTGGGGGAAAAAATTTTTTTTTTTTTGAAGTATTAGTAGATGGCTTAAATATTATTCAATTTTCTCAATCAAAAAATGAGGGGAATCCCAAACTCTTGGTCTATTTAGTGATATATGGTTGCTATGGGGTTTTCCCAGCCAGCATCGAGTTAAAAAAATAAAACGGCACTGCTCTATTCCCCGATAGAAAATTAGATTATTCCGCGCGCGTCAAAACAATTCAGGAACGAGAGGGTTAAAGCACAATAATATTTAATAGTAGATCATTCAATAATTACAAAATTTGAGTTGAATTGGCAGCAATTGAGATATTTGGTCTTTTTGATCATAATTTTTATATTCATTTAGTGGGTGTGGCCAATCCTGAATTTACATTCTGAGGAGTTGGCTAGTATTGGTAAATGTTGTGAATTTAGTTTAAAGATTGAGCGTGTCATTGATTAGGTAAGGGATACCTTATTAGTAAGAGATACCTTATTAGTAAGAGATACCATGTATTTGGTAAGGTAATTTATTGATTTGGTAAAGGGTAGCATAACTAGCTGATGCAGCCACTGGCACACAGAATGCCTACTGCTGACATTTTTATTTTTTCCAGTCATGTTTTTTTTTTTTTTTTTTGATAGCTATGTTACAGTTGAAGTGTAGTTTTTGAATCTTTTTGGGTGTTGATCCATGCATTATGCTTTTATAAATACTTATAATTTAAAATTTTAATGGTGAAATTTGTTACGATTTGTGTAACTAAGTATTATGGTGCATCCTCGTTTATATGAACTACTCAACATTCAGAGTGAAAGTAATTTTTATTTTTATATTATTGTACTTATTCTTCTATGTGTTTCATATCTGAACTTTTCTATAATTCAAATGAATAATTTTAGATGGTTTGAACGAGCGAGAACGGACTGTATTTTTTTATTCTTTTAAAGTACTGTTTTGCCATCAGTTGTTATTGACATTGTTTGTGTATTGTAGATGGAGTGACCAAGTTAGCATTCAAGGAAACAAACAATTGAAATTTTAATTCAAGTTTTAATTCATTTCATTTTAACATTACCTTTTATTGTTAAATTGATATTAATTTTTTCTTTTATATCGAAATGAATTAAAAAGAAGTTTTCAATGTGGTTATTCATGGTTGTCAATGTGGGTTAATGTAAAGGTTCCAGACATTATTGAATTAGTTACCAAGAAAGTTGCAGCCTTATCAAGGTGGGTTTGGTAGAAAGTTACAGACTTTGTCATGGTGGTTGCCAAAATGGTGCAGACTTTTTCAATGTGGTTGCAGAACGGTACAGACTTGTCAAGGTGTTTAACAATTGAGTTTTCAGCCAGGTTTGAAAGGTTTGTAAGCTACCTTGTCAACAAGGCAGTTCCACTGTGTATCCCTAAGGAATCTTATCTTATGATTGTGTGTCCTATAATTGTTCTCCCAGCCTCAATCTTACGAATCGTTTACTTTGTTGTCTTTTTTTTTGTTTGTTTTGTTATAATCACACTGAGTTGGGAATTTGTATATTACGTGCCTTTAAAATCGCGTGATTTTTTTTAAATTTGTTACTTAAAGTGGGAGCTTTATGCTTGCTATAGAGGAATTTATGAACAATAATAAACACACAACAACACACAATTTTTGTGTTAGCGGAGGGGCATATTTTCACTCAAGCGATAATTATAACATAGAAGTATTTTTTTTAGTTGCCATAATCCTAATAGAGTATGGGTAAAGGGTATATAGCAGTCAAGTCTAAAGAGATTAAAAATGGGTAAAGGGTATTTGAAGTTGCAGGCAAGGTAATGAATTTTGGTAAAGGGTTTTTAGCTGGAGTAATAGTTTTGTTACAAACCCTACTAACCCGAACTTTGGAGTTTATATACAATTCTCATCTTACAAAACCTTGCATAAAATGAAGTTAGTTTTTTACAGGCCAGGAGAACAGTATAGGGGTTAGTCAATGGTTATTGTACCATTCACGTGGAAATTGTAGTGTAGAATAGAAGTCTGCATCTGAGTAGCTAATTAAAGTATAAGTTTAAGAAATGTTACCAATGCAGGCAGAAATCTTTGAGTTGAACCTATAAAGGTATTCAGCAACATTCATTTTATGCTGGTCAGGAACCTTCCAGGTTGACTAGACAGTACCATAGAAAAAGTACAGGATAGTTCATCTGTACTGGTGCAGGCCAGGAACCTTCCAGGTGGACCTAGAAGGTACTTAGAAAAAGTACAGGAAAGCTCACCTGTACTGGTGCAGGCCAGGGACCTTCCAGGTGGACCTAGAAGGTACTGTAGAAAAAGTGCAGGAAAGTTCATCTGTACTGATGCAGGCCAGGAACCTTCCAGGTGGACCTAGAAGGTACTGTAGAAAAAGTGCAGGAAATTTCATCTGTACTGGTGCAGGCCAGGAACCTTCCAGGTGGACCTAGAAGGTACTATAGAAAAAGTGCAGGAAATTTCATCTGTACTGGTGCAGGCCAGGAACCTTCCAGGTGGACCTAGAAGGTACTATAGAAAAAGTGCAGGAAATTTCATCTGTACTGGTGCAGGCCAGGAACCTTCCAGGTGGACCTAGAAGGTACTATAGAAAAAGTGCAGGAAAGTTCACCTGTACTGGTGCAGGCCAGGGACCTTCCAGGTGGACCTAGAAGGTACTGTAGAAAAAGTGCAGGAAAGTTCACCTGTACTGATGCAGGATATGTGACCTGCTGTCAGAAATCGTCTGACCTGGTACAGGAAATGTGAAGTACAGGCCATGCGCTCAACTGTCCTATAGAATTCCTGAAGTCAGGAAATTCCAGATTTTTTCCTGTGACGTTCTAGCTATAATTCAAAATATAATATTCCACCATTAGAAATTAGCCAAATAATTTCAGGTTTAATTCAGTATTAAAAGCCAATTAATTCTTTTAAATTTCTCAATACACATTCACCTGCATCAGAATTGAAATTGAGAGATACAGTTAGGGGTGTGTCACTTCCTCAAGCTTCATTTGCAGTGAGCTGGATGTATGTACTGGAGTATTTAAGACCCCAGTTAAAAAAACTATCTTAAGTATAATTTTATCAGATTTGAAGTTTAAATTTTATAATATGTACTCAAGAGTGCTTATGGCATAAAACTAATGACTGAATCATTGAAAACAATTTTTACCCTCTAATTATGTGTAATTTTAGAATTAGATCATTCACGGAGGCATTATCCTGGCATATTTTTCAAGGAGAACCATCTAATGAAGTTGATAAACTGGTAACCAGTGTGTTATCACATGTGACACGTCGTATTGAATCAGATAGAGCCGGACTGGGAGTGGCTGATTCAGCTAAATTGGTAAATTGTGATATAATCTATAATGCATCTATATGCTTTTGTGAAAGTCAACATTGCAACATTAATTAAAAAATTTTTCAGTGTATGAATGAAGAAGCCCCTCAATATTGGAGACAGCGACTAATGGGTGTAACACAACTGAATAAAACTTTGCCAGTAAGTATTTTTCTGATTAATTATTGAAAATGTTGACTTATGCAATACAGTATATTTGATTGAATTTGAAATAAGTGTTATTTTTTATGAGAAATATAAAATATATTAAGTAGTGAATAATGGATCTTTATTGAGATTAGCTATAATAGCTAAATAGTGGTAATTTTAATTAGCAAAATATTTTGGCGTCAATAGAATTTTGTTTAAAAAATACTCCTTTTACTTTATATTAATATTTGATTGATGTTTTGGCGATATAGAGTCTTAGTATTACTGATGAAGGGAAGAGAATAATAAGTAAGTTCCGCATGTTTATCAGACATTCTTAGTATTTAAAACTTAATTTATGCAGCACCAAGAATACTATGTGAAGATCTGATAGGCATATCTGATGATTGGGAACGCTTCAGCTCAAAAATTGGATTCAGTTTGATTCTGCAGGAGAAATTATGCGGATTCATAGAGGGGATTGAAGACGTAGTTGATTACTGCTGTCTCACTCTTCTAGAAACTTGTTTGTCTGAAAAGAAGGAGGAGCTGACCAGAGATACCTTGGTGAAGACTCTAAGGCTTACGGGCCATCGCAATCTCGCTCGGAGTGTTTCTCATGATTCTAATTTTGTTCTCACTATAAATTATTTGTACAAAAAACTGAGACCTCTCAAGTATGAATACAGAGCGTTTGGGTTGCTTGCGGGTTTAGATCTACCAGATCATCAGTATCTAACTGAGCATTTGAAACGTCCTTGCGATTTTTATTTCACTGTAGTCCTACTGCAATGGCTTCAGTGACATAATGGAAATACCCCCAGCAAGAAACTCCTGAAGCAAGCCTTGCATAGAGTTCAGGAAGAAGAAATGGCAGATCACTTATTGTGGAAATATAGAGGTATGAAAAGCAATCAAAATAAAAAATATCTAAGCTAAAAGTTAGCAAAACATTTTGCAACATTTTCCACCTACCATAAAATATCCTTTTTTATGTTACTTCAATTAGATAGCTATGACAAAGCTTAAAAGCATAAACAAATATAAATGTCATAAGATATTATGCTGGATTTATTAAGAATGTGTATAGTTTATTTTCATCTATTTGTTAGCTGTTAGTTGTTGGACTACAGGTGTCAATACATTAATTCTAGTACAACGTTTCGACCAAGTTCATTGGTCTTCTCATCATAATATTTATTTCGCAAATAGTGTTCACAATGTTTAATGATGTCATTGTTGCAAAATAGATTTGCCAGAAATATGATCCACTAGCCTTAGTGCAATTTTGGGTCCCATATTCAGAAGAGGTGGAAATTTACATTTTAGAGTGTTTGAATGATATTCTGTATTCTAAAAGCCTTATTACTATGGCAGCACTCATTTCAGAGAGTAGCTATCTAGCTATCATTTTTCACTGTTCTGCAAATGTATGTAGGTATATTTTTTTATTCAATCCATTATTGTATTTTTTTTAGATTTTGAATTTTCTGGAGATGAAGAAGCTGGAATTAATGAAACTGATTAGAATACAGTGTAATTATCACAAAAAATTCTGTCTATTTTAACTTTAGTTAGCATTGCTAGTAATTTTGAATTTATATATATATTATTAAACAGTTTTAATTATTAAACAATTATTATAATGAACAAATAAAAAATAGATCAATACTTAAGGACATTCCCAAGGTAAGAGTATTATTTCAAATTTGTGGTTCTAAAATTGACTTTTTGGCTACAGTAGTGAACATAATACTGTGTAGAAGGAAATTTTGGCCATTTGATTACTAACAAAGTTATGGTGGTGTCAAAATGTTGGAAATAGCTATTAGAGTACGAAAGTTGCTAAACAGCTACAATTTTTCTAATGTGTCACCATGATACATTATGAATCTCTTGCATTTAAGAGCCAATTCAACTTCTCTCAATCCACCAGCAACTGGATTTTGAGACACATGGTTTAGTATATGGAATACAAGACTAGCCTTTAGACTTGGCAACTCCTTTCCGCAGCGTTTTCCTGAAATCAGCAATGTTAAATTGAACAATTATATTGAATTGTTATAGTGCGTAGCTTGTGTTACAGCTTTAATTTGGAGGATGCCATCCTGAGGCTTTGTGTAGCTTACTGGAAGCTAAAGAGAATAACAACATTAGATGCTGAGTTCATGCCGATTTTCCTAAAACTTGTCATAGTTAAAAAATAAATTGCAGGTGACATCTTGGTATACTTTTGTGGATGAAAAGTATCTGATTCAGCTGATAAACTAGCAAGTATTGTCTCCTCACAATTGACTAATGGTAGTGTGATTGTGGACAAGTAAATGGACTCAGCTCTGTTGGTATGTCACAAAATCATATATTAGGCTATTTTGAATCCTCAATATGCCAACTATTATTTTATATAAGCAAACTTGATATCTGGTTATATCTGTTTGTTAACTTGATTTATATTTTATACTACTGGACATGCTAAATCTGAAATTTCTATTTAGATAATCAAAAAAGGTCATCTTCAATATTTTTTTGTGCGTATTTGCTTCGTAATCAGAGTAATTGCTTCTAAAGTAGTACAGATTTTTTTTTTATCTCTGGGGTTAAGTACTCATACAAAAATAATGAAAATCGATAACATTATTATAAAATTAATAATTATTATTGTTAGTGTGCTGCGGATGATGTGCCAGAAAAATGGAGGCAAAAGTTATTTGGTGGTGTTGCAAAACAATCCAACCAAGTTACCATGTTACCATTGTAAGTAGCTATTCAGAAATGATTTCAGTGGACTTTTAGCTAAAGTAATCAATATTATTATTGTAATAGAACAAAGCAAACTTTTATAACTGAAATTGTAGGCATAACAAATTTCTATAATAACATCAATTCTCTACTGTTTTTTTGTCACTTGATTATGGCTACAAATTAAATTTTTATGTTACCATTGCTTCATTGAAAGTTTAGTTAGGGTAACTAACAGCTGTTTTTGGTACAACAGTGGTGTCATAATACAAATAATCATTTTTTGGAGCAAAGTAATAGAATTAAAAAAAAAGAAAAGTAATATCTATGTTTCAGTCATTCTCAGCTGATATAGTTATAAAAATAGCAAATTTTCTTGTTCTAACAGCCAATATTATGTTAATTAAATCTTAAATTAACCCCATATTTCAACTTCTTGCTGAAGTCCTCTTCAAGGTATCAACTGAGGCTGTTTATTATATCACCAAGGAGAGTTTGACCTAAGTTGACCCCTGACGAGGACTTCGGCAAGAAGTTGAAATGTTGGGTTAAGTTTTAATTTACATAATATTGGTTGTTAGAATGAGAAAATTTGCTATTATTAATATCTATGCTGTACTGCCATTCATGTATTGAATGTTTTGTACCACATATGATTGGGTTTGAGAAGCAACTTGGCTAAGTGTGTTGTGCACATTTAGTTGATGTCTAATCTCATCTATATATATATTATAATTATTTAAAATATATTTTTATATATAGATGAGATTAGACATCAACTTTTTTTTTTTAAAGAATGATTTAATGTTATATAATTTTTTAGGTTGTTACTATCAGTGAAAAGAAGGAGTAACAGAAAATAATTAGTGAGTTTAGTAGCTATAGAATTAAAGTCAGTTGCTTTACTCCTGTTTATTTTGTAGCACCAAGCAAACTTTGTAAAGATTTAATTAAAATTTCTGCAAAGTGGGAGCTGTTTACTCCCAAGTTTGGTTCCAATATGGAATGGGTTGATGCAATAAAGAGTTTTGTGCAAGGGATTGAAGTCGTAGTTGACTACTGCTATCTCATAGTTCTGGAAGAATTTCTCTCAGGTTATAAGGAGGAACTTACTCAAGATTCGTTGGTGAATGCGCTGATGTTAACCGGCCATATCCTTACCTAGCTAATATTATATCTAAAGATTCCAATTTTAAACTCACTATGGGATACTTAAGCAAGAAACTAAGACCATTAATAAATGAGTATAGAAAATATGGGTTGCTGTTGGGCTTGGATTTACCAGATCACAAATATCTTGTGCTACACACGAGAAATTTGTCTGCATTGTAATTTACTATTTTATAGTCAATGGTTTCAAGACATGGAGGAAAAGTTCCTACCAAGACAATTTGGACAGAGCCTTGAATAGATTGAAAGACGATGATCTAACTGAACAATTTATGGAAGATTATGAAGGTAGTAATTCATAAGATAGTTATTTGCACAGTGACTTCTTGCTTATCAGATTGTTTGATTGCAGAGATCCTAGATATGCATTTTAGTTTTCATTAACAAAATAGTTGATGATAGATGATTATTTTGTAACACAATTTGTCCAAACCTTCCAATCAGATTGTTTAATTCGAGATGAATATAATGTCAATATACCCAACCAGGAAGTGTGTAAGTGAACCATCCAAACCAAAATAAGATTTGTGATTTTTTTATAGAGTTGAGCCATGGTATAAGTTGGTTATACCACTCCATTTAGTTGATAAGGGATTTACACTATCCTCAGACCTTTCGTCTCTTCGTGCATAAATCCTATATCGACCTCCATGTTGTTGTGTAATCTATATAATATTTAATGTCAACATCTAATTGTTTGCAAGATTTGTTATATATAGTTGACAGTGTGAAATCCTAATGTCGCTCATAATCTTCAGATACTCACTGTGTTGCTATGGTTATGGAGATATAATATTAAGATAGCCTTTAGCGATATTTCAATAACAAATTAATGATTATTATAATGATTATAGTACTAAATGTGAGAAGCCTCAATAATTTGTGGCAATAATTATTTTATTTTTGTAGAAAACACTGTGTAGCTTTTTGTACAATAAAAGTAAAGGTAGTCAGCTACTTGTATAGTGCATTTTATAACAATCAAAATTTATGTATAATGTACTTCTTTATTACAGATTTGGATTTTCCTGGATAAATTAAACATTTGAAGGAGAAAAAGAATTTGAAAGTGAATGAGAAAAAGAATTTGAAATTAATTTTTAATTAATCTCTTATAATGCTTATACTTAGTTTTGTAGTATATAATTTCACTTAATTTTTTTTATAATTTTTATTTCCTAGTTTAAACAAAGTTTCTATTTGCTAACAGTCTCAAAATATACATACTATTTTATTTTATAATATGCCAGTTAAAAGCATATTGAAGTGAAAAGGAAAAAGGTGTATTTATAATACTGTTATAGCTAATAACATCATCTATTGCCAATTTGCTCTCCACATGTTTGGAGCGGACAATACTTCCAAACTTTGCTTTACTGTTACAAGAAAGCAGGCTGCTATTATAGTATTTATTTTTGAAAGCATCAAATGTGATGGTGACAACTACTATATTGAAGGTATGATGTTACAACAGACTGTAGTATACTGCTGCAGCTTAAAACAAAAGAAGCAAACACGATACACATAGCTGCTTGGACAACTTGAGAACTATTTAACTATATTGAATCAACTTTTTATGTTAGGATTCATTCTATAAAATCTTCATCTTCCTTTAGTGTTTATAAATCTTATCAAAGTCACTATTCCCTTGTTCCCAAGTGGAATATATAAAAATGTTTGTGGAGTAGGGAAAGTGTCTGAATGGCTATTTAGACCCAGAAATATGCTAATAAATTAATATCTCATGATGGCCTGGTTAAATGATGTAGCTTAAAACCATATGTGAAACGGAGGAGTATCTTTTTTTTTTAGTTAGAGTGACCATAGAATTTAATGTGGGTGTAATCGCCACGCCCAGTTTTCATCACTTCGTACCCTCTACTATACCTATTCCTATTGCTTCACCCACGACTATTTTACTGCTTGACCCAATAGTTGCAAATCGCAGATACAGGCTGCTAATCCATTTTCACGCTTCCGCATTAACGCACCAATATTGCGTTCTTGCGGTCAATGTTGGCTTCTCCAGCCCTAAAGAGCCGTATATTTAGCTGCGCTTCTGGTGGAAATCCTGAGGTTGGTAAAATAATCTTTGAATCGAGAAGGAGTCATATGGGTAACAAAGTAGTGAAACCTTACGCTGGGGGAAAGGATGATTTAGGATTAGTGGACTTCGAGCGGGGTAAGTTTATATGTATAGATATTGTACTCAGGTAAAAGAGGAGGTCACAAATCCTGAAGTATTTAAATGCCAGCTCTATAAGTTTCAAATTCTCTTAAATTTGCTTGAAAATGAGTTATAGCTATGACGATTCCATGGCAGACCCTCCTATAGGTGTATTATTTGTTTCCAGAAAATTCTGTCCAACTTGAGTACGAATTTGACAGAAGAGCAGATGTGTTGATATACTGCAGATATGAGGAAAAGGATGAGAAAACACTTGTAGATATACTCAAAGGTAAAGTTCATGTCTGAATTGGTAGACTCAATAACTTAAGTTAATACCTCCTATAATTGATTAAAGGTACAATTTTTCTAATTTTGATTTGTAATATCATCACATAAAGTAATTGTTTTTATTTTAAACAAAGGGAGCTTGAGTTTTCCTGTAGGAGTGGGGTGGCGGGGGCTTAGTTTTCCTTCTTACCCGAATTTTTAGTTAGATTGAGGAACAATTAACTAGAACACAGCATGTCACATTAAAAATAATATTCAAGTAAACCACAATTGTATCATAAACTCTATAAAGGGCCACAACCCAAATTGGCTAGTGGCCATCTGAACTCCTTCCTTATTCTTCATGTTCTGCTTCTGCCATTGCATTATTCATAGAAAAGCTGACAGAAAGGCTGTACAAGTGCTATGTGGGGACTCCTAGGCATAATTATGGCCAGACTATTGATTTTGTGTATGGTGCTAAGGTAAGATGTTTGTTTATATTGTATAAATATGTTTAGTTTAGTACTTGAGAGAATTTCATGTGGCAATGGTAAACAACAAGGATAATTTTTATTGGCTGCAAAACATGATAATGTTGTTATTAATAATGCCATACAAATGTTATTATTCTTGGGACACCATATTTCATATTTTTGTACTTTTTTTTGTAGCTGTTGTTATTATTAAAGACAAGGCTAAATGACTTAGTGAGGTGTATTTGATCAGCCAAAAAATTAACTTACAAAAAATCTTTCTTTTGTAGTACAAATGGAACTCAAAATTATAGGCAAACAAAACAAAAACCAAACGAAAACGAAGTAAATACAACAAAATTATGTTAATCACCAAGGAAAATTAGTCTGGATACAGATTGTTTAGTCATATAGGTCAAGCATATTGCTAATTAGTAAGAATAGCTTTCATTTATGTATTATTTTGGCACTTCAATGCTTTGTGATGGGAGTAAAATTCACCAAGAACATTTTCAATGTCTAGGGTGTTGTATGTATTAGTCAGGAAACTTAAGCCAAATAGTCAAGAATATTGCAGATAAATTTGGGATAAAAAATCAGGGCTTAATTCACAGATTCACAGATTCACTCTTAAATATTGTAGACAAAGCAGAATGCCTATATATTTGTAATAGATTTGCTGCAGAAATAATGTAAGTGGTGTAAGGGACATGTCAATTTTATTCATTGTGTAAAGTTTACTAGTACGGCTCATACTCTGTCAATTAAGTGAAAGAAATATGATTTATTAGTAAACAGTTCATTGAGGTTTTGTGTGATTGGTTTTCAACCACATTTTTGATTGATGCCGTTATGTGTTTATTTAATCCTTTCAGGCTGTGATTTATGTAATGGGAGATAATTTCACTGGCAGTGAACTGTGCTGTGATGTTATGACTGCACTTCAGCCTAAACTAACTCACATTTTTTGTAAGAAACAAAAAAATGAGCTCGTAGAATCACTCAGAGAGAGCTTTTCTGGAGTGTAAGTGTGTTTCTGTTTGGTTGATATTGGTATATAATCATACTAGTTAAAGTGAATGTGTTAACAGTTGTACAAAGGATCAGTAAGAAAATAACCCAGTAATCTAACCATTGATTATATATTATGATGATATACTGAAGGCAATTAGTAGAGATTATGAAGCCTAACTTATTATATAGAAAAATTACTCCAGAACACAAGGCAATATTATAATATTTGTAATAGACTATAGCCACAGTAAAGCAGCAAAATCTGGATGGTGCTTTTAACTTCACAAAATGGTTGTAAATTACTTACAGAAGTGGTAGTCATATAAAAGCTATGAATATAATAATTATATCTAGATAAATTGGAGCTTGATAATAATGCAACAAATGCACTAGCTACGTAATTAATAGCTAGCAAAAAACAACAACATAACTTATGATAATTTGATGTTTTAATCAGACATGTTCAAGTGTAAATTATGTTGTTCTGTCAATTGTTACTTTCATTTTTTGTTTCAGATTTATTTCACTCAAGCGGGTAAAATACTGGCATGTCTTTCGAGGAGAAATATCAGAGGCAGTTGACAAGCTAATGGCTAGTGTTGGGAGAAGAGATGGAGTGGAGGGAAATGATGGAATAGATGGAGATGATGGAATAGAGGGAGATGGAGCAGTGGAGGATTCTGTGATACGGGCAAGTTGTGAATAATTTAACACCATAATACAATTATCACTCTTTGGTAGCTTTAAGTATGCTCTCGTGACCGTCAAAGTATACGTCATTGGTGTGCTGGATGTATGTAAAGCCCGACTGATGAAGCCATTGGCCCACAAATGATTTGCCACTTCGATATCATGAGTGGTTTTCACCCATGACACAACATCTGTGAGTGTTAGGTTGGGACTCCCTTTGACGTAACCGTTGTCACAAATGAAAGACTTCACTGCTGCTTGGACATTCTCGTCACTGATTAAAGATATCCATTTCGGATGTTTCCCTCGATCCGAGTCCAGCTCATGCAGCAGCAGTTGATCTGTGACGTTTTCCAGTCAGGACTGAATGGCAAAAACTCCACATACATTTCCTAGGCCCATCTTTTCACTACTTCATTGCTGAATCCCATGGATGTGGCAGCAATCTTGCACGACTGTACAATTCCCGTACCACTGCATACACATGCACCAAACACCTGTAAAGTTGTTGCCTTTTATATGGGGAAAATTGTGTTTCTTTCAGTACAAGATTGCAGAGTGTGCATGCCTTCCTCAATAAGATTCAGGTGGTCATGCAAAAAATGCTGTAGGGTATCCGTAGTTGCAGGTGAAGATGCTGCAAGTGAGGACGTGGCAGGTGAGGACGCTGCAGTGGGGATGCTGCTGGTGGGAACTCAGAAGGGGGAGACATAGAGATGTGTCTACCTCTTGGGGCTTTCAACTTCCCAAAGTCCTTGATCCTGTGTTGTCAGCAGTTTTACTGCTGGCCATCTTGGAAGTTGGAGATCCATTGGAAATGTCTGATAAAAGCAGCAGATCTCCCCTAAGTCGTTTTTTCCCCAGTTGCTATTGAAGTAGGATAAGAAGCCATTACACTTAAAATTTAACAGCAACGTGCTAATTTCATAATTGGCACGCGGCAATGAGAGGGAAATTCCCTTAAGGAATTGCGGGTGGGATAGAGAAAGTCCCATTTGGATCGCCACCTGGAGTAAAAGGGGTGCGGCTGAAGTTTAGCTACGATTAGTGACGTGTGGGGGGTGCACGTGACGTCAAACAAAATGGCGTTTAATGTATGGGAAGTCAATAGGAATAGCTTGGTTCTTATACTTCTGCTGGGTGAATTGGTTCAGTTTGGTCTGGATGGAGGTGTGACAAGTTGCAAAAGGTATGCCTGAGGTCAGTGAGACTACATTAGGTAGTTGTTAGATGTACACTTTCTACTCTTTAAGCTGGATGCACTGTACTACTGTTCGTGACCTCTAGGTGCTGATTAAGTAACAACAAATCAGTTTACTTTTTTCTTATGTGACATCATTTTCGCCGAATATAGCTCCTTGTTTGGGTTTAAAAATTGTAATTATAAGGAGCAATGTTAAGCTATATAGGATATCAACAATTTTTGTGCTTCCATAATTAAGAATGTAAAGCATGAATTTTGTTCAAAATGACCACTTGATTAAATGTTTGCTTTTGTGATGCTGGAAGATTTTTGATTGAATTAGGTAAGACTTTGTGTTTGATTCTGCAGGGACCATGGAAGCAAGAGTCAGAAATTGATTTTAACCTTTGTATTAACATCAATCCTAGTTTAATACCTAGTTATATAGCTAACTCACAAATGCAGGATCACTTCAAAAGAGCACAATTAAGCTTAAATGTTTGAACTTCATCATCAATCCCGAAAAATTATGTGATTAAATAGCTATTGGTAATGTTACAATAATATACTTCTTTCTGTAGGCTGGTAAAAGATGGAAGCAGCACCTAATGGACACATCACAGTATTTTTCTGCAATGGTAATGAGATATTTACCTTATACACTATAGAAATATTTAAGTAATAGCTAAAAGAAAGTGCTAAATAGGTGAAACAACTTCAAATGCAAGAACAAAGATTTTTAAGAGTATATGATAAGGAGTCTCTGACCTCAGTACCATTTGAAGGGGGAATTGGGTCTGTACATGGTAAGGTTAATATAAAATGAGTCTGTAAGTTTTAATATTGATGACTATTACATTAAACAAATACATTTTAGCCATCCTAGTAGCTAAATATGTTACCTATTATAATAATTTTGTTACTTTAGAAGATTACAAATAGTATCATTGTTGAAGGAAAGAAAATGATTAGTAAGTTTGAAATAACTATTTGTAAACATCAAGCTGGCTGACTATATTAATTTAGCTCCGAAAATTCTTTGTGAGGACTTGATTGTAATTTCTGAAAAGTGGCAGCGCTTCAGCTCAAAAATTGGCTTCAAAATGAATTGGCAAGACAAAATACAAGAAGGGGTACAGGGAATTGAAGACGTAATAGACTACTGTTATCTCACTGTCTTGGGAACATGGCTGACTGGGCAAAAGGAAGAGCACTCCCAAGATTCCTTGGTGAGAATTTTGACGCTGACTGGTCATCCTCATCTAGCAAAGTGTATCATGGACGACAGTGAATTTACTCTAAATTTGAAGTATTTGTGCCTAAAATTGCGACCGATGAAGTACGAGTACAGAGTGTTTGGCTCCCTGCTGGGTTTGGATTTACCAGATCACAATTACCTTGTAGAGCACATGAAGAATATTTCTGCTCTCTATCTGACAGTAGTGATTATGCAGTGGATCCAAAGAGATGCTGGACGCATTCCAAGTAAGGAATTACTAGAGGATGCCTTAATCAGGATCATGGAAGAAAAGCTCGCAGAAAAATTACTGCTAAAATATTCAGGTAATGACAAAATGGCACTCACAAATCATGTAACTTTATTTGAATTGTATTTAAACATTTTAACAGATTATGCATTTCCTGGAGATGTGTGAACTCATCAATTAGAAGATTTTACTAATTCATTGTTATATCATTTCTACTAACTATATTGCAGTATAATTAGTTTTATTGTTAATCATGTTTTTGTAATTATGTATTGTAATAGTATAAAGAAGAATGTGCTAATGAAATATTGCAGTTACTAACACATTTTTGTATTTAAAGAAATTTAACTGAATTATTAATGATAACGATTTGGTATAAATCTATTTCAAACTCGTTTATCCCAACTGCACTTTTCTAAAATTTTTGCCTAAGATAAATATATATATTTCTTTATTATTTACTGTTGCAAGTGAATGTTCAATCTGACTGCATATCATGTCAGGTTGTGGAAATCATGTAGTAGCTAGATAATTAGTCCTGAAGTTAACTATAGATTCATACAATTGTTGCCATGGAATAATCTGGTTTCTATGTCAGAAGAGAAAATGTTCTACAAATTGGAAATATTGTAAAGTTACCAACACTCAATCTCATGGTTCTCTCTTGTAAGACACCATATTGAATCTCACAAATTATTTAGAGTGAGAGATGCCATAATATATTTTATTGCAGCTTTGATATTTTTACTTGAATATTTCCGCATAACGCGAGCGTTCTGTATTCTCCCATATTGTACGGTTTATATTGTACGCTCCTTGTAGCGCGCGCGTAGCGAGTAAAATCAATGAAAATTGTATTGTAACCGGTTGAGAAAAATTTCAAAGAAGCAATAAATCACTTATCACACTCGTCGTACAATATGGGAATGATATTTTACTCTCACGCCACATTTTCACTCGCCTTTGGCTCGTTAAAATATTTTTCGTGCTCGTAAAATATTTTCCCCATATTGTACTCTGACTCGTGCTATAAGTATTATATTATATATAATATATATATATTATATTATTTAGAGTGAGAGATGCCATAATATATATTTTATATATATTATAGTATATAACTAAGAACGCTAATGCATTGATTATATAATATATGTATATACATGTAGCTATAAATCATGATAGGATACATAAGTTGAAATGAATATAAGCTTGCCTTTCCATGTATTTGTGTTTTTTTTTCTTAAAACTTGAATAACAATTTTTTGAGATAAAAATAATTAAGTCTGGCTATAATTATATAGGAACACCATGATGTTAACATACTTCCCTAATGATTTATTTTTTTATTTTGGATGATTGGATGCATTATTCTCACATGAATCATGAATGATTAGTAAGCAGAAACTGTAGGTTGTTATAAAATAATTGCTATCACAGTATAATAATTGTGGTATTAAAAAAAAGAGGCAGTGTAGCAACAGAATAACACAGCCTGAAAAGAGTCCAACCATAACAAAATCCGTAAATAGTGCTGATAATTAGAGTTGACCTATAGTTAACAATGCAGTAGAGGTTATCAAGCTAGTTATCTACTAATATAGTAATTTACGATTTTGTTGTGGTTGCCAATGGACACTTTTCATGCAGTGAAAATTATTATAAAAGGAATAAATGGTTGAGTTGACCACTGATATGTCTAGCTATCTATGTACCTTTCTCTGTGGCAAATAGGTTTTGTACCTTGCAGCTTAAACTGTGTCCAAAAGTTAAATTTCAATCTTTTGATATAGCTAGCTTGAATGAAATACAAAACAGGTAAAAATTTGGCAATAATAATGTGCTATTATGGCCTTTTGGATATAACATTGATATGTGAACATTCTTTTTGAACAACACAAACTATAACGAGTAAATGTACGGTTCGAATTCAACTACACCATTCACTATTACCAACGCGTACACGTGAAAGACTTTTTTCAGGTCAGTAACTCCTCTACATAAATAGCGGCCACTATGTTTTCGTAATAAATTGTGTATTATAAGCGTATTGCCATCTACAGTTTTATTTTGATCCTCATTATGAACGCTTATCCACTTTACTGGCTTTAAACTTCCACATGTCATGGTAACTGAACCTCCTACTGGAACTTCTATCCAAGTGGGCAAAATTTGACCGTATTTTGCCTGTCTCTGGACTTCTATGAATATAAATGCTGTAAAAGGTACACCATAGTCATCTCCATGGCATGTGTAATACCCTGTGTCATTTACTTTTAAATCAATAAAAGTGACCTTTTTTAGACCTAAAAGGTGGCGTTTATCGAGTGCCACTGAAGGGCATTGCGGAATTTCTACACATTTCGAATTGTAAGTCCAAGTAATTTCGGACATACTGCCACAGTAAGCTCGGACTGGAGTGCCTTCTCTGATTTCTACGTGCGATGGTCTAACTTGAGCGGAACCCACTTCTATTATATGCCAACTATTAGTAAAACAAACAAACTAGGGAGTCTGATATTCCTTGAAATACATACATTATACCATTTTAGTAAACAAACCAAAAACTAATGACGCTAATGCAAATATTTTAGTCTCTAAAATCACAGACAATTAACTGTTAATCTAGGTATGAACTTACTCAGAACGAATCGTGCTACTTTTTTTTAAATTTTGGGCTGATAGAGTAAAACGCTAAGCTTCAGCTTTTGTGGGTAACGCCCACCCTCCCATTGTCAAGTCGTTATCACAAGAGGAAATAATTTTCTGTTACCCACGTTCGCTTGTTTTCCCGCTAGAATGGAGTTTTTGAAAGTTGAGTTGCGTGCTGAAAATATGTACCCGCTGACTGGACAGGGCAAAAAGGAAGCGCTTAATGCTGCATAGCTTCTTTCAATCCACCGGGATTTCAACTAGTCTCACGAGCTAGACCCTTTACCGATTGCCTGTAAGGGGTCTGGCATGCGAGACAGGGTCTGACTCGACCCCGTCGGACTCTACCAAATTTTTCTAGGATATCCTGTCTTCGGCAATGTCAGAACTGATATTGCTGATTAAGAGCTCCTGATCATAGTATCTTGTACAGTTTAGTAGGTAAAGTAGGTCTGTGCGCGGGATTATCCCTTTGGGGTAATAGCGTAAAGAGTAACGTGAGGATCTACCTGAGTGCAGAATTTCGCCACCTATAGACAGCTCTGTTGGGGCTCTGTATCTGTTGACAAGTATTGTGGCTAGTGGTGGGCATAAGTTTTCAAAAAGCAACTTGCGATTAAGCGATTTGAACGCTTGCATCAATAAGAAGCACAACTTTGCTCTTATCAGATTGGAAGGCTGCATTTTTTAAATATCTGGATTTTTTTCAGTAATTTTTATTAGTGGTGTTTCTATTTAGAGCTGAGTAGTAAACTCTGAAAAGAAACTTATCAAGTTTGATCCCCACAAGAAGAGCACCCCAGTGTGCATGTCAGCCTGCCAAATCAGATCAAAAAGCGTGATTTTATTCTAAAAAGACTGACAATTCACCCTCTCACCACATACAGGAAGGGCAACTCCTTACTATACCAATGTTCACTGACCCTCCATCCCTTCTCTTAGCTATTAATCGTCACAGGTGAGGGGACTTGAGCTTTTCATGCCAGTAGAATAACTAAGTAAGGTCCTTTCAACAATGTATTTACTTTAAATTAAACTTATATCAACATCGATCACAGTGCTTACTCTAAATTATTTCAGAAAGGTGCTCCCATGCTCTTCATAGTAGTGGAAGGGTTCTTTTTATCAAATGAAAAGTAGTTGCAATTCCTTAGTCAACTCCTTGGTTCTCAGGATATAAGGGCATAAACGCCAGTTTCACAAGAGTGCAGAGGAGAGGACATAGGAGGTCAGAGTTCTCAGGCTCTCTTGAGAAGTCATATCATCGCACAAGAAAAGGACTCTCACTGCTGTACAACTGCCGCAAAAGTGGGTAAAGGTTTACTAGTCCGGTGTCTCGTCGACCCTTTCCTTCTATTAATTTTGTACGGCGGAGGCAAAGGCGAAGGAAAGGGTTTGGTGAGGCTAACGTACTTGACTAGTGCAGCCGCACACGCAGCTATAGCTGATTTATGGAGTGCATGGTATCTCTGGGATTCTGAACGCTTGGATGAGAGCGCTTATTTTATTCAGTGAAGATGGCACCAGCAAGAAGACGATTAATTTAAGAAGTCACGGTCTTTATCCCAATAATGAACTCTGTGATGTCCTGAGAGATTTTTGACGGAGTTGTCTTTGTAAAAATAATTAAAAAAGGATACAAAGCTCCTAACACTTCCCTACTTTGATTACCACTGACTCAGTCTTGTTAGATCCCAAATCTCTGATGCACTCTTTTACCACCTTGTTAAGGTGTTCCTGAAGTAAATCTTCGGGAATATTGCATCTTGGAGCAGAGTGTGTGTTATTAAAACAAGACTAGCTCTTGGGCCTCACATGGAGTAAACTCAAAGTGATATTGAGATAGTATGTTCAGCTCCTCAACTGAATAGTTGTGGCGACAGCTACTGTAATAACTGGTAGCATATATTTCCAGCACCATATAACTCGCAGACCATCACCTTTTCCTATGGAATCTTGCAGCTCCAAATAAAGCAATCCTGTAGCTTGTAACTTTCTGGCATACTCAAAAATCTAAACACAAATTAATAAATATCTTGGTAATCTGAGCAAAACTAGAGCTGTAAGAACCTTGTCAGAGGAAGGTGATGTAACTTGAGTAAACTTAAATGTGCCAAAATTGTTATCAATATTCATTCAGAGTGACTTCAGCACATCTTCCCATTTGTCCTTGCTTTCTATCCAAAGAGTAGTAGCAGGTATGCCATCAAGTAATGACGGAATGTCATCCAGTTATTGAATTGATAGCAACTTCATAGCTGATACTAATACATGACAAGTCACTACTAATGTGAAGAAATCATCACATTCATTAAATTTGTGCACAGGGTTAGCATTCACATTGGTATGTCTTATAACATTGTTCAAATTGAAGTGTTCCAAGTTCTCCTTCTGATTCAATGGAATAGAAGTACTTCCAGATTACCTGAAGTATTTAGCACAAGTGCATTAATATAGCTAATATTTCTAGAAAATTTCTGTTGTGTCTGCTTATATATTTTCTAATGTTAACTTCTTTTGGAGTGAACGGCAAAATCGGAATCAAAATCATAGACGCCATGTATTATAACATCTATTAACTACAATAATTATAGACAAATTCATAGTACTTGTTCTGGTCCGGAACACCAACATTTTCATTTACTATGCAATGCTGCACTGCACTGCTGCAGTGGCAGTAGCTACACTATTATTAATCACATACGCTTATCATTTATTAGTTTATTAGCATACACCAACACTTATTATTTCTATTAAATGCACACTGGTGTGCATTTTATGGAACTTCTATCACATCTTTGAAGTTAAATCCATGACAATCCTGTGAATGTTAGCTTAGTGTTTTTCCTCCTGCCTTCTGTTCCATTGTGTAGTTGATAAATAATTAGCAATCCTCACCATTTTGCTACTTCTTCCAGCATAAAGAATTAGCTAGTGACATTAGTTCTTGAAATAAGCACATTTTGGAATGCCAAAACTTTAATAATATGCTCCAATAATTGCATAGCGGTTATATCGAGGTTTTTGCGTGTGTGAGTGCATGACAACAGTAAGGAGTGCAAAATTGGGGCAGATTTTGATAGTTCATCAGTACAAATCTTCCATGTATATCTTCAAGAGGTGAATTACTTAAAACAGATTGATTTTTATAGGAGCATGAGCCCATCAGCTACTTATGAATCAATACTCCAATTTGAGAAATCACATGTTGTTGAGTAGAGGGTTTTTAAAATATTTCTTTAGCCATTGCATTTCTGCTGCTTCTTGCCAAGGCTTTACCGAAGATGTGTTAGTGAGCATTTGTGCTCTCTCTTTCAACTTTTAATGTTAATTTGCAATTATGTTATCACAGAATCAATAGTGGACTGCTGTGAGATATTAGATAATCATACCGAAACAGTAGGAGATGCAATAGAAGTAGTAGGAGCTAGTAATCGTTCTAACTCCACTTTTGTTACAACAATAAACACTACTACTACTTTCCCAGCCCAATTGACAAGAGCAATGGTATTCAGTAAGTTGGATGCTAATTGGGAGTTAGGGGGAGACTATTTCATTCAAACTAATTATCGTTTGGAATCTCTAGCAAGCCCAAAGTGTTCCAGGGAGAGTGAACTCTATCTTAGATGATCTTTCAGGATACCGTTGGATTGATAGTATAACATTTTGGTCTTGGATGGGAGCCAAGATGGGAGCCAAGCAGAATGTGATGCTAATCTGAAGAAGGTACTGCTAAGACTAGCTGACACAAAGTCACCATGTGCGTTCAACCTGGACAAAAATAAATTACTTGGGGCATATCATTCCCCACAAGGATGGAATTCATGTGAATCCTGAAAAGAAAAATAACTTGGCAAATTTTCTCCTGACTAGCCTCACTCAACTCATTAGGGAACTGCTAAACACAAAATGAGGCAGCTAATATATTTGTTACTAGAACGTTTAGTTTAGGTATTCTTTAGCTAATCAGTAGCTGTAACTCACATCACTTGCACACATTCACGTTTACTGAACATACCAACACAAAACTTACCTTGGTGCTTAGACAATCGGACAATGAATTTTCAGGTAAGGAACTACACTGTTGTGTACCGAGAACAACTATGACAATTAACTCATAAACTTACCCCCACCAGTAATTAGGGTAATAAATTAACTCTGATTAGTTTAACTGCACTCCAAAAAATTTCAAAGCCCCTACTAAACAATTCAATTACTTTGAATGACGCAGGTAAAGGTTGCTAAACCAAACTTCGAGATCTACTACTGACAGAATGAATGTAGTCTCGCGGGCCAGACTCTCTGGAGGCGCGCGCGCAAGCGGCACGGAAAAGAAAAGAGAGTCTGGTGACTCTGGACACCTTTCCGTGACAAGCGCCGGAATGTTGGCGCGTCCAATCAGATCGTTCCATTCACATTAATTGGATAATTATTAAGTTGTTCAATATACGCGCATTATTAACGCAGTATGAGGAGAGGTTTTGCTCACTTTGCGATAATAGCGTTATGGAGAAATTATGTTTGGCTTGTGGTGCTTGTCCCAGTAGAAAAGATACAAGATATTTGAGTGGTGTTACTGGTGCTCATCTATTACCTCTCTTCAATGAATTAGTCGAACTTAGCTTTACTGACCCTGTGGATATACAACGTTTTTTGCAATACTGCTCCAGTACTACTAGCATTCTAGTATGTAAAAAGTGCTTCAGGCAACTAGAAAGACTTACAAATATTGCCAAGGAACAAGAACAAATAAAGAGTTGCATTCAAGGAGGAATTAAAAAAGTTGGACAGCATTTTGGAATAGTAGCTTCTACAAGCAGAATTTCTACTCCTGTAAAGAGAGTCTCCGAAGATCATCAAAAACGTTCCTGTAAGAAGAGGAGGCTTAACTATGACACTCCAGAGAAGGAGGCTTTGGCAAAAATTGTTAACCCAAAAACTCCAGTAGTTTCGGTTAGTGTTTTTTTAAGTATGTAGTTGGATAAGCCTTACTAATACGCTTATGATTAAATATTAGTATATCCTATTTTGCATCATTTCAGGTTTTAGTGAAGAAACAACGAGCATCTCGTGTTTTCCGTCTGTCTCGGTCTTTGAAGCGGTTGGGTCGAAGTGTTGGTCGACGCAATAGAAAGTCTATAGCACTGCAAGCTGTACAGGATAAACGAATCTGCATGCAAGTTGTAAAGTTTTTGGGACAAAAAATCACAAAAGAAATGAAAAAAATGTGTGCTAAGTCATCCAATTCCATTTTGAGGAGCAGAAATTTTCAACAGTTCCAACTGTCGTCTGTGATTTTGGAAATGAAAGAGCATGCACCAAACACACTCTCGCTTCTGCGCAGTTGCTTGGCTGGTTGTCGAAATTCTAGAGCTACCAACCTGAGTAGAAAAGGACGGACCAAGTCTCGTGTCATTGAGCCAGACAGAGTGGTTGCAATATGCTGTGCTATTCTACTCAGAGGGAGAAGTCAGCGGATGAACCTCCTGCAACACATTGTTTCAATGATTCTCTTTTGTGGGCACGCATCAAAGCGAGTAAGTTGGCTAAATATTATGTAGCTGAAGTTCCTCATGTAGGAGGGAAGAGTGAATCTGAGGATGAAGTGGGTAGTGTAGGGCGTTAGCTAATTAGCTTTAGTGTATAATAGACATTTAGACCTGCAGAGAGCTTAACCAGATACGATTTTCTACCAGGATAACAGGGACAGGGTGCTGTTATTTGTGTCAAATTTAGTCATGTTGTTGTTGCTTATAAACACTAAGGAAAAGGGTCAAGTTTGAAAAAAAAATTGATCAATTCTGATAGCAAACATCACCAAGCACTCCAAGATTAATAATGCATCATGAAAGGGTGTGGCTCAGGTGATTCTTCAATGCATAAGTAGCAAGATGGTGCTCAATTTATCTTTACAAGACAGTGGCAGTTCTGAAGTAGAAGGGCAGCAGTGGTTTATTTAATAGTTCTCCACCTTGTTTTATTGGCTATATGATCAGCAGATCCGGCTACAACAATTGAATGTTTACTTGTTCAGCTGAGAATGACTTAATCAAGCTTTGAGTAGTAATACCAAGTTTAATTGTGTCCTACTTGTTGGTGTAAATATGAACATAATTATAGTCTAGTAAAATCACAAATGAAATGAATGAAGTGGAAGCTGTTAGTCTGAGACTTTATGACCCACCATTTAAAGGCAATTTTGAATTCAGTTTTCTTTGATAACTTCTGTATTAGGTTTATACCAGGTTGCAGAAATGGCTTCTTTGTGTGTCACACAAGACAACAATTTCATCAACCAAATCTATGGGAGACAACTATGATGCTGAAGTTCATCGCTGGAAAAATGAAATCCTTAGTTTCCGGCAAGATTCATTGGTATGAAAATACATATAATATTATTTTTAGCATTGGGCTATGACATTTCAGGAAATACTCTTAGGAAGAAAAAAAAATGCTTATTTGTTACTACTACCACTGAATATCATTTTCCTAATTCCATGAAATCAATAAATTAAATGAGTAATAAATGAATAAAATCAATCAATTGGAACTGCCTGCCATTACCAAGTGAAACACTAGTTTAAATGAAAGCTCAAATCTTAATTGTGTGTATGCATGTGTGTGCTAATTTACATGCATGTGTGTGTGTGTGCACGTGTGTATGTGGTGTGTTGCTTGTGGTAGTTCAATAGCTACAGAAGAACCTCAATTATTCAAAATACAAGATTTTCAAAAATTGAAATTTACAGATAGGTGTATCGAGGTTTCTTCTTGCTGCTAATGTAAAAATTTGAGTGGAGCAATAGTGCCAATCAACAATATCCATCTTTGGTACTCACTAGGCAAAACTTGAAACCACAAGCATATTTTACAACAGATAGCTATTTATCATTAATATTATTTTATTAAACCTCAGCATGCATGCACAAGGGGGTTACAGTACTCCGTTTTTCTGTCGGTCAGTTAGTCATTCTGACACACAACAAAAGGCGGATCTCAAAAATGGCAGCCTCCTGAAGATTATAACAAGCATCAAAATGTTGAACTGAATAGTTTAAGTCCCTTTAATTAGCCAGAATTAGCAATCAGTGGTATTGGTTTTATTTATTTATTTATTTATTTTTAATCAGAGGCTCCACTGTAGCTAGTTCATGTGAATAGGGTGTAGTTTGGTTCAGACTGTGACTAAAATTTTGGGTACCATTAGTGGTGGTTAAGTTGAATGCATGTACTATATTGACCAAATTATCATCTCATACTCTGTAGTATTCAAAGCCAGTGCTGGTCTCATGAGAAGGCTCCACACTCAGCATGTATATTAGATTTCACCAGTTCAGCCAGCCAGTATTATGTAATACATCCTCGTTTAACCCAGTTCACACTTCTATTTAAACTGCAATTTACAGCTCCAGTAATGAGCCTACTCCAGGATGGGTCTGGAATAAATTGGCTTGTTTACCAATAAGCACCAGTTTGTCCAGCTAAGTGTCATACATCCTCATTTGTAATTTAAACCCATTCAAACCCTAGATATGGTGTCTGCATTTGATATGTGGTAGTTTGCAGCACTTCCTTTATACACAATATATTTAAGGTCCATGCATAACCAATTTAATTGTTGTACTTTTAAACAGTAAAGATTGACTTCAGACAACAATTTTATATTTAGATTGAGCCTCGACCTGATACTGCTCAGACAATCAAGGCAAAGAATGCTGACACAGCATTGGATACAGAATGTGTTACTGCTAGTGAGAACTATTCTTCCAATTCATCAGACAGCTGCTCATTCTCTCCTATAATATCGCCCATTACTTCTGACGCAGATTCAGTTACGTCAACTGAATCACATATGGAATCAAGTTTGTCTGGTGTGTCTTCTTTGGATGTATTTACTTTAGATAGTTCAGCTACTTCAGGAAGTAATGTTCTAGCTACATACAAACTGGTTGGTGATAATATTGATAAAAATATAAAACCAAGTGCACGGGATATGAGAAGTGATCATCAGACCAGGTCATTGCATTATTTTCATGCTTACGGAGTTCGCGACAGAATTGATCTATCTCAATTTGAAGATTCTCCATCATTGCCAAGTCTGAAGGAAATTAACATCCATGAAATATTGCCGAGTACATTAGACACAACATGTATACGCTCAAATTTTTGTGTATTAATAGCCAGAATTCTTAAAAAATATATGCCCTTCTTCAAGCAGTTTGGCAAGGGAGCAGTGAAAAGAATCCGACATGAGTATTCTTGTGAAATGGGGAAGAAGTCTGAAATTGTAAGTTAACTTTCAATATCCTATAATTGCTATGTGTTACATCTTATGTTCTGATCCTACATGTAGACTCCATTAGGTGTGATCTTCCAGAGTGAAACAAGCAATGCGGGCATGGTTGCAATAATGGAAGCACTGCATAATTACGTTCCAGTTCATTCAGAACTTATTGAAGTGGAATGTCAGAATTCTGATGAACCCACCGTTTTCACCAAGGATGACTTTCATTACATCCTAATGGGTGGAGACCAGCTAACAGTGGCTCGAGCTAGAAGTTCAAAGAGAATTCGAAGCAACTCTCTACGCCCTTTGAATAGACTTGAAGGTCTTGTTCCGGTGTGTGAAGACTGGCATGCTAAGGGATGTCTTATAAGTGTGAGTTAAATATTGTGATATTTGCAAACACAGTATCTAGAGGATAGTAAGCTAATTAATCTTTAAACAATTGTTGTTTGAGTGATAACTTTATGTAAATGTCCCACCATCTACATGAGACAGATGCTTCTTGACCATACCATTTTATTTAAGTGGTGTAAACATTTAGATAATGTTCACTGTGTTTTTTCTGTAGTGCTAGTGTTGAATATACTTGTTACTACATGTAGTTTACTATGTTTATGGTAGATACCACATGTGTGACACTTTTTGTAGTAATTTGAAGAACATTAATCATTCCACATAGTGTGTTTAATCTCACACATAATAAGATACTTTTAAGGGGAATTTTGAGAATAACATTAAGATAATATTGAGGGTTTGTCTGAGTCCTATTTACAGCCTCCCTCACCTAAGTCATTGTTATGGTGGGACAGGGAAAGTGGTGGAGTTTTATATGCCAATACTGCCTTACTGATATATTGACTAATCATGTAGGCTATGTGGAAACAATATTACAATACTTCATCAGGAAGAGATGGTGGTACTTTGTATCAATTGAGGAACTTAATCAACAGGCGTAATGTTATTAAGAAACCAATGGATAACCTTGATGCATGTGAGGATTTTATTGTTCTTGTAACAGAAGCTCATATTTTGTCAGCTGCAATGACAATATTTAATATGAATAGCCTTGATGATCGTCCAAGTATGATGTTTTTCCCCGATAAATCTGAAGACCTTACTGCAGATCAACAAACTAGATTAGGTTCTTCTTGCTATTGCACAACTTGTGGATACATTTGTTGATACTAACATTCCAAGTGCAAGTTCCTCACCTGTAGAGCCACCTCAGGATGGAGTACATGCACATGCATGTGGTATGCTATCAAGTGGACTTTTATTACTAGAGTTTAAAGACGCAATACGGGAAGGTGATGGTAATCGCATTATACGATGCTGGCGCTACATGCTGCTGATTTATAAAGCAACTGGTCGCACAAATTATGCCACGGAAGCATTAAATACTCTCCTGCAGTTGAGATATTTTTTCTCACCACGAATGGCTTCCCAGTTGAAATGGAACCGTACAGTTAATGTACATGGTCGAGAGGCTAAAAATATTCCAGCAGATCTCTACATGGAACATTTGAATAGAGAATGCAAGGTGATCTTAGCAGGAATGGGTTCAAATATTACAGAGGAGTCGATTTTGCGTGTATCACATGCGCTGAAGCCACTGACCACAATATTATCTAGTTTTGACCTGCATAATGGAGTGTCTCAGGAATCAGCTGCCCATACAGTAAAATCGAACACAACTGACCTAAAAAAACTTTTAGAGCAATTGTTCAACACAACTAAAGTTTTTACAATAATTCCTCACCGCTCACATAAGCAATTCACCACAGAGAACTCCAACATAATGCTTAAACTTAAATATACTGAAATTAAACTTTGGATAGAAGAACGTGCAAGAAGTTTACTGACCTATCATTAAATTACACTTTAATTATTTCATATTTTATTATATTACACGTACAACCACAAACACATTGATCATTTGAGATTCATTATGTTAATTTAATCTATATTACAGTCTGTACAAGTGCATTCCAGTTCACATAAGCAACCACAAAAAATTAATTACATTACATTCATTATGTTAACTTATTCTATACTATATTCTTTATAACTGAATTTCAGTTCACACAAAATGTAATTACTGTAATCCATGATTGAGAATCATTTATGTTAATTTATTCTATATTACATTCTTTACAAGTGCATTTCAATTCACACAAGCAACCACAAAAATACACGATCAAGATTCATTAATTATGTCAATTTATTCTATATTATATTCTTGGTAAGTGTATTTCAGTTCACACAAAAATTTAATTACTGTAATAATATGATTGAGATATTAATTATGTTAATTTATTTCATATTACATTCTTTACAAGTGCATTTCAGTTCACACAAATCACAGCAAGTACACATTAGAGCTTGATGAGAAGAATATAAACTCGTGTCATCAAAGTCTTCAAATAGTACCTCTCGTCTGCATTTGGTTGTGTTCCGACATTAATCCTTCATTTGTTTTGACACATGCAACCCTATACTTGTTTTATTGTATAGAATAGCTTCGGTGTGTAATCCATTCCTTCTACCTCTTCCAGTTTCCTGAATGTATGCCTCAATGTCACTGGGTGGACCCCAGTGAATTATTCTCTGGACATTATAACAGTTCAGACCCATACCAAAAGCAATTGTGGCTATAACAAGTCGAAGAGTACTTTTTTCCTTAGTAAATTCATTTATTATCAAAGGTTTAACATCAGGGTGGGTACAAGAGGAAAACATATCAAATAAACGGTACTTTGGATGATCTGGAGCACCAGGTGGTTCAGTTGATTGTTCAGCCATTCTGTCCTTCATGAATAAATACAGGTGGGAAACATCATCAAAAGTCCGACAAAAAACCAGTACTCTATCCATTGCAGTTCGCTGCTGTAACAGTTGTTCAGCGATAACTGAGAAGGTTTCTTCTAATGTTCCAGGTCGTTTATGGACGATGTACTTTATGTTTGGTTTATTTGGAGATTCAGATACGATGAAAGGCTTATGCATCCCCAAAACATTGCAAATAGCTTTCCTGGTTGTCTTAGTGGCAGTAGCTGTTAGTGCCATACAGTGGACATGATCGGGAATTAAACTTCTCACTTCTCCCAAGTTTGAGAACTCCTTACGAAACTCGGTATCCCTAAAAAATAAATATAAAGGAAATTACAATCATTACTGTGAATATTAATGATGTAGTTTGAATGAACAAAATACAAAGTCATTTTAATTGCTTACCAATGTTTTACACAGTGGGCTTCATCCACAATAAATCCAGCAAGTTGCTCTTGGAACACTTTAGAGTGTAGCACATCTCGCCAGTCTAGTTCTGTCAGTAAGCATTCTGGACTGAAAAATAAAACTTGAAATTTTCCATCCTTTATCTCTTCAATAACAGGGGCATGAGCACTTCCAACATACACAGCTGTTACACCTTTTGTATGCAAAATATCTACTTGATCTTGCATGATAGCAATTAATGGACTAACTACTAGTACCATTGAGTCACACCTTCCTCGAATAAAATCGAAGATATAAGGCAAAATCCAATAACAAAGTGATTTTCCTGACCCAGTAGGAAGACTGACAAAAACATATTTGCCCTTCAGGAATTCCCTTATTGCCAGCTCCTGTCCCTCTCTCAACCTTGTATAACCAAGCAGCTTTGAAGCCTCACTAATCGCTCTGGAAACTAACTCATAACAACTTGCTTTGTGCGCCATACCGCCGTACTAACAAATGGAATTACAACCGGCTGACTTTTATGCGCGCAGAATAAAATACGGCAGCCACCCACCAATTTACCCTCAGGAATGCGTGGGAAACATTCCTCAGTGTCACGGTAAAGTGTCCAGAGTCACCAGACTCTCTTTTCTTTTCCGTGCCGCTTGCGCGCGCGCCTCCAGAGAGTTCAGTCTGGCCCGCGAGACTAGAATGAATGAAGGAATGTCGAAGAAACTACTAACGTGCTTGCGCGTGGGATTAATAAAGACGCTAACTATTATTCACAGATTGTTTCACCAATGTATATTCGATTCATGGGTCACAGTTTATTACCTTCAACTAAACTTATAATCATGTGCCTGTATTCTTACAAAACAATTTCAGTGTTTGGACAAAGAGATTGGAGACTTATTTTAGTACCTGCATACCATGTGTATCCTGACTTGGTAGAAGTTTTAGAAGGAATGGAAGTTACATTATACTGTGGAAGTTCAATTCCTGTAATTTGGACTTTCACTCCACAAAACTCGAATGCTGGTGTAAGGTTAAAACTACCGTTATATACGTTGGGTCGCTCTGTTGTATCTGATCAAATAGTCACTGTAATGAACACACCTAAGAATGAGAGTGGCTATTACAACTGCGAGGGTAGGTACGATAATTTATACTTTTTCCATTACTCATCAGTTAAAGTGTTCACGGAAGTCCTGTACGGTCAGGTATTGCCTAATTGGATGGTCACCTCTGAAGGTGACTCGGTAACAATTACCTGTGGAAGTATCAAGCCAGTGGAGTGGTTTAGCGCACATTCTTATAGGCAAAACGAAACGCTGGAAAGTAATACTGTCACAATCCATAATATAAAAAGGGAAAACAGTGGTCCCTACGTGTGCAGAGGAGTCAATGTTCTTAGGAACATTTTTCACGATACTGCATTAATCGTAGTCTATAGTGATTTTGATATAGTATAATTCCTACGAAACTATTACTCCGAATTGTAAATGATTGCCTTTTGTTTACCTTAACAAAATGCTACTAAGGTCGCTTTTGTTTATTGAAATAAACTGATGATATAGCTAGCATTTTTTACTTCCTTGAAACTTCTTAGTTGTGTTATTAAAACATAAATACTCTAGTCGTTGGTTGTCTGAGGATGAGTTACAAATTTGGCTGAACCTTGAGGAATTGTGTAAACAACGTATAAAACCCAATTAGGTAGGTTGATTCATTCAGCTACTGGCAAACAAAGGCATCATTTATTTTGGCTCAATGAGGTAGTACCGTTTACCTAACTGCTAGTTGAAGAAAGATCAGGGGACAATCATGCACCTAACAGAATTTGGTAGTGGTTACTTGAATACTTACCATGCCCACAGTATACAGTCTGGCGTCATCTACTCTTTTCCTACCCTATATCGGTGGGCGGTGAGGTAGGAAAGGGTCTGGTTGTTGTTCTAGTCAGCGACTAAACTGGCAGCACAGGTTTATTATGTCATAAGTAACGCGTAGGCTAACGCGAGTCTAACATTTTCGTAGCAGGTGAACATTTTGTTGGAAGATCTGGTTGAGTATGTGGTGCTTAAATAATACAGAACAACAAGAACAACAATGGCTGGCTCACGCTTGGGTACTCTTGTACTTTGAACTATCTTTCTCTCCGAATATTTAAATTAATGAATACAATTGGTCATAGTTACATTACTCAAAGCTTCATTTTTTGATGGACTAAAAACAATGAAAGTTGGTTAGTTTGTGCAACAGTTCAAGGAAAAGTATTGTATATTGATTTTATTCAATAAAAAGTATTGCATATTGATTTTATCTCTGCATTTAAGCATTATTGACCATTTATAAAGCCAGTGTCTAGTTTGTAATATACAATATTTCACAAAAAATACTATAATTATTATCATTTAACTAACTGATTTAGAGAAATTGGACTGTCCTGATAGTGAAATTGCTAATTTATTAGTTTATTGCCAAAATACTGAAGAAAAGGAAAAGGAGCTTGCAGGAAAACTAAAAGGTAAATGTCTTGTGAAATTATTGTGAGGGAAACTATGAATGTCTGATTTGCCACATCACATGCCTCTCTCTCTCTCCTCTCTCCACAGCACTTATAATCTGATCACTCCTATTCTTTTTTTGTTAGTTTACCACTAGAAAGCCCTCATATGGCCCAGAATTATGATATTAAACTTATCTGTAGTTCTTGACAATAATAGTTGGGACATTTTGGATGCTAAGGGGTTAGTGATACAATACCATGTACCACCATAATAATGTTCTAGCCAAGCATTGAATGTTTAGCTTTTAAAGTTAGACATTCATAGGAATATAGTAATCATTAAATCCAAGTCATGCATTCACATGTATTCAAAATTGCAGGCTGTGGTTTATCTGATGGGAAATGAGTTCGCTGATGATGAATTGTGTCGAGATGTTTGGTTTTTTGCTTCAAAGCATACCCATGTTGGTTGCGAAAGAGACAGAGATGAGTTGGTGGAGGTAATAGGAACATCAGTAAAAGTGAACTGTTTTGAAATGTGAGTGGCTGAGTTAAAAATATGATAGTTTACTGATATTGAGGATATATTCTTATAATTATTTTTAGCATAAGGGGGGGGATAAGAAATTTTTGTTGGAAAAAAAAAAAATTTTTTTTAAATTTTTTTATTGTAGATACAGGCTTACTGGATGTGGATCCCAAGTTTCAAGACCATTGGACATTTCTACAGCTTATAATGATTTTTTTATACACACTAGTTCATTGTTTCAGTTATTGAATCACCCGGGAAAGAACCGTTCACTTTATTTCTTACCGTTACTTTCTATCGATCGACTATTTCTTTGTTTACTGTCAAACCTACGCTTTTTATGGTTCAAAATAAAGCACACAGGAAGTGCTCAGTGACTATGGCAACAAGCAATTATGTAGTAGAAGTAGGCGGGAGTGCGCACGGCCGATGTTTGTTTTTTTTGCTTGATAAGAACGAACTTGAACTTGTGTCCGCATGGCTCTCTCTTTATTCTCGTTGTTTCTTGAAACTACGCCTAGGAGAACTTGTAGAAAGCGCCCTAAAGGGTTCCTTGGCACTCGGTGGCAACAACAGTCACCTACTAAACGAAGAAGGATGGATTCAGAGGCTACCCGTCCCTCGGTGAGTAAGACTAAATTATTTAGCTCACCACCTAGGTCTATAGGGTTTACTTCTGGGAGCTCTAGTGCTCTATTGCGCCCAAGAAATAGTAAATCCTTAAGTCCATTGTCAGACAATAGTTCTGTAGCTCTCCCTGATGCTGGTTCAACTGAAGCAGATAATATTATACTGGGCATTCGGCTAATGAGAATGGCGGTGGTGAGTCTAGGAGTGACATGGCAGAAGCAAATGAACTTGACAATGCAGAGTCAGATCAAAATGATGATGCAGAGTCAAGTGAAAATGATGATGCCAAATCAAGTGGTTCAGAGGAGGAATCCTCTGAGTCAGATTCTGAGGCTAGTTGCAGTCATGATAATCAGGCTGACTCTGACGGGGTTGGTGTCGGCAGTGACGTCCCATCCAACGATTGGACCGAGCCCCCATCAGATGTTACTGTAACGTTTAATGAAACTTGGTCTAACCAATATATCAAGATAAATTCTAAAACCTGAATTTAGGTCTAAATAATTAACTGTATGCAATATTATGCTTTCTTGCAGGCATTGTCAGCTGTTATTACAAGTGTCGTGTTTAACCTCAATTATCTCAAAACTACATTTTCCCAAAGTGGTCATACTTCGGTACATCATAACTTACTCTCACTATTTTTTTATTTTTATGTTTATATATCATCTTAAAACTCATATTCTACTCTTTAAAATGAACTGATACTTTTTCAAAAAATTATTTTTTTCTTTAGTTATGCAAGTTTTTCTAAAAAAAATGAATATTTGGACATTTTTGGGCAAAAACAATTATAAAAAAAAAATAAGGAGAAATTCCAAAAAGTATCAATACAATTATGAGATAAAAGTATACTGAATGTGTGAAAAAAGTTTGGAGTGTTGAGGATCATGTCTGATGGGGGTTACATCGTACCTAATAGGTAAAGGGTGAGTGGACGATGAAACCGATCACTTTGGGTGGGTGGGGCCAAGTTGATATATCTGTAGTTCATCTTGAAGATGATGCTTTACTCATCATTTTATGACTTGAAGTATGAAAAAATACACATGGATGACTGATTTATGACCAAATAAGCAAAATACCCCAAAAATGCCCTATCCCCCCCATAGTGACCATTTATTTTTTACATTGAACTAAATGAAATACTGATGTCATTGAAGGACTTATAACATTATACCATTAATATAAGCCTAAGTTAGGCTTATAGTACAGTCATTATGATAAATCAACCTTGAACAAATTGCAACAAAAGCAAACTCAACTGATTATGTTTCAAGAATCCTCCTGGGGAAACATGGTGAAAATTGCAAACATGTGTATATCACTTAATTCTTAATTAGCAGTATGTGGTTTTTGGTATTTTGGGCATATCTTTGTTTGGTACCTGTACATCAAAAGTTAATATATCTTCAGATAGCTCTTAAATAGGTCAACAATTTGATACTATAATTAGTAGTTAGAGACCAACTGTAAAGGAGTTATGGGTAAAAAAAAAAAAGATATGTATTTAACAACCAGCTAGCACCTGAAGCCTGGTGTACATGTTTTACTAGCAGCTGATATCTGGTCATGCATGAGTTATTTAGTTGTAGTACCAAAAATGCAGGTAAGTTTATCTTAATGATGGGAGTCTGTGTATTTCTGGTTGTAGTTAGTGGTGCTTTTGTGTGTTTCTTTGATCCAGTTCAGCTCCACTGTTGCACTTTATCCCGCAATAATATATGGAAAATGGTCAGCTGACAGTTATTGTCAACGACTTCAAGAGACCATTTTAGTATGCATTACAGCAACTTAGCCCACACAAGCTGGGAAACAGTGTCATACCTATAAGTCGAAAAACAACAACAAAGGAGAGCTCTAAATAGAGAAAGAATATAAGTGCCGCATCGACACAGCGTGCTATCAGAGTTCTGCAAGACACATATCCTGAGGATTCATCTTCAATCAAGAAATACTTTGATACATACACTGGCATTGATAGGAGATGGACTTGAGTAATCTATGATATCACTTGAAAAAAATGATTACTATAGCTGTTATTTTTTAGATAGGAAGCTCATAAATGTGGTGTGGATCGATTTGAAAGGATAGTGAGCTATAATGGGGGGTTCTCTTTGGGCAGTTACTTTTTGAATTTTAATATAAGTAGCTAGAGGTCAAAGGGCATGCTGGGGTTACTTCCTTTTATACCAGGACCTTCGGAAGGAGTTCAGAATGTGGTAAACGAGGCCACAGATCTTAGTATGAGAATAGCATTGAATTATAAATGCGACTGACTCTAAATTTAAGGGTATAAATTCCTAGCTAACTGAGGCAAGTCAATTGTAATTTCGATAATACAATAGGGTTTTCATTTATATGTACCGAGGTACGAACTACTTGAAAGTATCTTGTCTAAGTTTATTAAGATTGTCAGGTTGTGATAGGGAATGATTTCTGTAGATTTAGGATTCTGTTTAGTGAAGTTTGGGGCGGGGTCGAACGGGGAGCGAACAAAAAAAAAACGGAGGGTCAAAGTACAAAATGACATACATACATCCAAACATATAAACTAGTTTCCAACTTTCTAAAATGAAAAATCGGGATAGGCCACACCCACTACTTAACCATCATGAATATTATGAAGCAGCCCTTACAAATTCGTCGCCCTTACAAATTCGTCGCCCATACAAATTCGACGCCCTTACCGCTTGGCAGCGGAGAAACAATCGTGCGTGGACTTTTTGTTTGTATTGAGAAACTGTTGGTAAAGGTCCGCTCTTACTATTGCTGAAAGAATTTAAGAGCCCGAGTGTTCCAGTCTGTGATTATAGAAGATAATGCCTGCGGCTACGAGAAAATCTGCTAAGTCGTTGCTAAGCTTCGGTACGCTACTTCGCGTTGCTTAGCTTCAGAAAGCTAGCTATGGTATTACCGTGAAAGAAGCCAACAGCTGCACACAATAGTCTGCAAGTTAGTCTGCTTGATATCAGTGGTTTGTGTAGTGGTATAGCTATCTGTACTGCATATCTACAAGGGTGGTTACTATAAAACATTTTTCATATAAACTTGGTTGAAAACACTGAAATAAAGAATAAAATATTATTGTATGAAATAATAGCACAACAGCAAAAGTTCATCATTTGGTACAGGTGAGTGAATCAAGAATGGCTGAAGTGTTCTCAAGGAGGTTAGTGATTATTCAGTGATATTCAGGATCCAGAGTTGGAACGCAAGTATCTATAAATAGCCAGGCTATTTTGGTAGAATCCATGACTGTTGGACGTCAGTGGTGTTCTCAAGCGAAAAATAGACCTGGAAAGTATCAAATAGAACAAAGAAATGACACAGAACTTCACTTATTACTCCTTTCTGGTCAAGATTATTAGCTAAATTCAGTTGTTTCTGTTGTTTACTTCCACTTGTCAAAATATGTGACCGTCTATAGGAAAACCAGGCACAACGCGGCACCTTCGAATTTTTTTTTTTTGCACTTACGGAGTTGTCGGCGTCCAGATATTGAGCTCTCCAAGTTTTATCGTCGCAGCTTTAGTCGTTCCTGCTATAATAGACCTAACCGTTCCCTTCCGTAGGCTTGAAACAATACATTTTTAAGAAATCGATCGATCTTTTCTCGATATAACGCACGCCGCGTTGTGCCTGGTTTTCCCGTAGACGGTCACATATAGTGTATGTATGTCTATGGTCAACTCACCTCTATCAGTTGCTTCTTGTGTCCATTACTGTTTGACCATAGATATACGAGGAAAAGGGATTAGAAACGGATGTCATAAGACGTACGCAATTTTATATAGGACTAGCGCAATGGTAGGCGTGTTATGCTTCCGGTATAGTATTCTGGTCACAATGAGAATATAAGCTTACTCTTTCCCGGCCTTTTATTTAAGCAAATAGAAGAACTTCGACCTTACAGGTTGTAAAAAGTACGAACTGGGAAAGTTACTCACGCTTAAACTGAAGAAATCGCTTCTGGGAAAGTTGTGTTACGTTTTTTCAGTCTTTCCATCACTACGGTTAGATATATTTTTCCCTACAACTAAAAATTCTTAAACAGTTTAGCTGTGTTTTGGCATTTTAAATGCAGCAGGAATCCTACTACGATGTATGTGCTATAGTCGTGGGCCAGTTATACTCTCATACACTCATTTTAACCTTGTACAGTTCAAAATGGCTAACAGTGTTATGCCTTTTTGTAATCCCTTATGCTCCTATACTGCATGTTTTAGGGATGTCAGATTTATTATAGTCATTTGACATTTATTTGTTTATCGTATGATACTTCAGGTTTTGTTAAGGATGCCTCGAAAAAAATGTTTTCAGCACAGGAAAAAGGCTGAAAAGGAGAAGCGATCTGCACGTCAGAAAGTTATCTCATCTCCTCCACCTAATTCCGCTCAGCCACAGCTCTCTTCACTGCAGCAAACATCTTCAGCAATTGTCTTTCCAACCTGTGAGTAGAGCAACCATAGCCCAGCTGATATGAGCAGGTTACAATTGTGCAAGATTCCTCAAGTTTGTGGTAATAGCTCTCAGCCACTGCGTATCGCTTTTAATGTAATTGTCAATGCTGATCTTTCATGGTCCCTATTTGTATATGACCATAAGGTTAGTGTACATACATGTAGTTGTTTGGAATGTTTTCCCACTAATCTGAATGCTGAGTCACTAAATAAACTCCTGAGTATGCTGGAAGGTTTAAAAATTTGTGCAGGACAACCTGACCTAACATATGTTGCCATGGTTAAAGACAAAAAAGGAAAGATTCTTTCTCGAGATGGTTCCATTGCTGCCCAAATAGATGCCACACCTGTGGAATTTGATGGAAATAATTATAGTAACACAGTTCGGACGAGGAAATGTGAAATTTTGTCTGTGTCTGCCAAATGTTCTGCATGTACTAAGTATAGGGCAAACTTAAGAGCAATGTACCATAGATGGAATAACAGAGAATCTGTTAGTCACAGCTCTAATTTCACTAATGAACGTTACTTGCAAACACCTCAGAAGAGTGCTAAAATTGATAAACTCAGGAAAAGGGTTCATAAAGCTGAACAAGTTGTACGTAGCTTGACAGATAAAGTAAAAAAATTGATGGGACAGGGTGAACATCTGGACTCCAATTTACAATCAGATTTGCTATCTATAATGAATGATAATGAGCAAACAGTAAGAACTGCCTACAGAGAGGGTAGTTTTGCAAGGCTCTTTTGGGATGAACAGTTAAAAGCAGCATCTACTAAGGATTCCAGACAAGTTCGGTGGCATCCTGTACTTGTTAAGTGGTGCCTAAGCTTAAAACTGCTTTCCAGTGCTGCATATCATGCCCTCAGATCCACTGGATTTGTAAAGTTACCATCGGAGAGAACATTGTATGATTATACGCACTATTTCAGAAATAAGGTTGGTTTCCAAGATGAGGTCAACGAGCAGTTAGTTGAAGAAGTTGCCAAGTTGTCGCTTCCATCCTCAAGAAGGTTTGTTGCCCTTCTTATTGATGAAATGAAGATAAAAGAGGGGCTTGTGTACAACAAACACACTGGTAACATAGTTGGATTTACATCTTTAGGAGACTTAAATGATGACTTGCTCAAGCTAGAGCAAGATGGTGAACAACCACAGGTTGCTAAACAACTTCTTACTTTTATGGTGCGAGGTATCTTGTTCAACTTGAATTTCCCCCATGCTCACTTTGCTAGTTGTGGAGCTACCGGTGATATTCTGTTTCCGTTGGTATGGGAGGCAATTTGCCGCTTAGAGACTAGTGATATTAAAGTTCTGTGCATAACAGCCGATGGTGCGAGCACTAACCGAAAGTTTTTTAGAATGCATCGTGATCTAAAGGATCCTACATCAATGTATAAAACTCATAATCCTTTTGCTCTGAATGGCCGATCAATATACTTTGTGGCAGACCCACCTCACCTAATTAAAACAATTAGGAATTGCTGGTCTCACTCAGGTGTAAATGGAACTCGCTTGATGCAGGTATGTAATTACCTTTGGTACATTGTTGCATTCTAGCATTTTTACGACTAATTGTTGAACAGATTGATGGAAAGTACATCACATGGAAGCAATTGTGGGACCTATATGATAATCTTCTTGAATTGCAGGCTGGATCATGTGGTCTTAGTCTTGTGCCAAAGTTGAAGAGGGAACATCTACAACTAACATCATATTCACAATGAGAGTTGACCTTGCTGCACAGGTGACATGCTGTAATAAATTATGTACTGTTCTCATTATATATATATTTTTTCTAAGGTTTTGAGCAAGAGTGTGTGTGATGCATTAGCCTACTACAGCAATCCAGACACTGAACAAACCCAGAAATTTATTTTGATCGCTTTTTTGATTGCTTGAATGTGCGGAATAGGAGTGAATGGGCATTTAGAAAAAAAAGTGATCTTAAACCGTACACAAGTGTTGATTATGACAGATTTACAGTAAGTAACTTTGACATTATTAAGTAGAGCTTGTATTAACCCACAATACACATTCCATCAATTTAGTGGTTGAAGAATGTGTTCTTGAAGTATTTAGATAACTGGAAAGAGTACACTAACTCACATGAAAGCCTCACAGCTATTGAGAAGAGTAAAATGATGCTTAGTAGAGAAACATTAGAAGGCATTCATATGACTGGTAAGCAATTTGTGAATGTATCCATGTGTATTGCGTACTTATTTCAAACCTGTAACTGTAATGTGTAGTTAATTCCTTTGTGGATATGGCAAGATACCTACTTTCTCAAGGTCATGATGGTCTCTACGTGTTGAGTGAGAGAATTTCACAAGATCCTCTAGAGAACTACTTTGGGCAGCAAAGAGCTAGAGGTGGACGCAATGAAAATCCTAGCATTCAGCAGTGCATCCACAATGCAGCAGCTCTTCGAGTACAAAAATCTTTTGCTCTTGATCCAGTCAGAGGAAATTGTAGCAGAAAAAGGCTCTTATTTAAAGACTCTCCCACACTTGATAACATTGACTTGACTCCTCTTCCCAAACGTAAATGCAAATATTCTAGTAAATGAATAATTTACAAAGCTAATGACAATCAAAATTATAATGTATTTATTTCTTTTAAACTGCAATAATGATTGTAATTATACTTGTTGTTGTTGGTCTAAGTCTTCAGATTGCCTGCTCATTGTTTTTCGTAAACCTTTTGACTTTTTAATAGTAGTCTTTTCCTTTTCCTTATACACTTCCATCCAATATCCGTTGTAGAGAAACCCCTAATAGTTACCCATAGTTTGATCACCTCCATCAATAATGCATCAGAGGAAACTGTATCATGTATATTTTGTGACAGCAGTGTCCAATGAAACTGAACATCTTCATCACTAAAAATTTTGTCATGCACGTTTGTGGCGAACTCCACTTCACTGTGTGTTTTCATTAGTTGATGAGGCAAGTAAGTACGTACACATAACTCTACTTCAATAAAGAATCTAAATGCCTCATCACTTAATGGAAAAAGACCACCTCGGTTAACTAATTCAAGCCAGCGTTTTGTATAGGTAAGTAGATCAGCTCCTTCTCCCACTACTGCCATTTCGCTAAGGCATGTGGCATATTGTTCCATTACCTCTCCATGCTTCTTCTCATAACGCTTAAGCAGCTTTTGTGCAACATATCCACATGCATAGCGAAGGACATTAAGTTCATCTGGTGAGATACTGTCTGCTTTAGGTTTAACTACACAGTCTGAACTTTTGCAGTCAAAGTATTCTTTAAGAACTATCTCAAACAACTCTTGGTACAAGGATTGTTCTAGAAGGGGGTCATCAATAACAATATTCAGTGTCCTTACTAGATCATTCCACAGTGTTCGAAGGTTTGCACTCATTCTAACTTTATGGAACATAGACCACAAATGTTCCCTTTTCTTGTTAGTGCCTTTATACCTATCAGCCACTCTCCTCACTTCAAATCTTAGGTAAGTAAGAATACTTTCACCGAATTTGTCCAAGGCATCTTCCTGGACAGAACCTTGAATGAGAATTTCCTGAGCCTCCTTCTTTAGGTTTGAGCTTCTCCGAGATTGAGAAGGGCTCTTCCTTACTGCCGACTGAATAGCTGAACGCACTACGACTGAATCCACTGAAGCCATTTAACTGCAAATGTTGCTGTCATCACACGCGCGTTTAATAGCTGTGGCCCACCTCCCATAACGCGGCTCATTCAGGCAATGCTTCCGTTTCCAATCCCTTTTCCTCGTATATCTATGGTTTGACTCACAACCATTACTGACATCTCTGTTTGGCCGGTAATCGGTTAACTCTATTCAAACTTGCTGACTGCATGACTGGCAGCTCTCTGTTGTGGTGGTGGTCAGGTGTGTGGCTAACTTATGTAACAATTCCTGGAAAAAGTTATGTGGGCTTATGTAAGAATTCCGGGAAATCCTATTGCAAGCTAGTAAGTAAACCGGGCGGGATCCGGGAAAGGCTAAAAAAACGGGATAATTCCGGCAAAACCCGGATAGTTGGCAACTATATATGTGACCGTCTACGGGAAAATCGGCGGCATGCGTAGACGTCGCAAAAAGATCGATTTAGTTCTTAAAATTGTATTAAATAAGCCTAACGAAGGGAACGGTTAGGCGATATATAGCGGGAATGGCTAAAGCTACGGCGATAAAACTTGGAGAGCTTAATATCTGCTTGCCGAGGAGTCTGTAAGTGCAAAAAAAAAATTTTTCGTCGGGGCCGCGTTGTGCCCGATTTTCCTGTAGACGGTCACATATGTGCTTGAGCACAAATGGCGAGCGAGCCTAAAGACTATACTATTTTTATATGAATGATTTTGACTTCTAACACTGAAGCTACTGAAAATAAGGTCCAGTTTTTAAATTTAGCATACAGGGTAAAGAGATTTCAGTGCCATAGTAACAACTCTCTGCAACTGCTTGAATTGAAGGGAAAAAACAACAACAAAACAATACACATTATTTAAAAGTTTTCTTTGTGATGTGGTTGTAACACACAATGCTTTGACACAACTGGACACACACCTACACAGACTTACCTTCGCAGTAGTCTAGTGGACAATGTATTTTCAAGTAAATACTGTTGCGCACGGCTTATAACCATGACAAAGAGCGCATTGACTTACCACCGCCACTAACTCGAATAGAAATGGAAGTCCCTTAAGTTTTCAAGTTTTAACTGCACCCGCAAAAGAATTCAAAACGGTAAACAATTCAATTTCTAGTATGATACGGGTACTGATCGATAAACCAGAGGATTCTGTTTAGTGTAATTTGGGACGGGGTCGACCACATAACTAACACAAAAACGCGAGGGTCAAAGTACAAAATGACATACGTCCGTCCATACATATATACAAACATCCCCGATTTTTTCATTTTTTTTACCCCTGTAAGTGTTTCGCTCGCTCGCCAATAAGCGTGGACCAAAATCATGTAACTCAAAATTCAGTTGTTGCTTCACAATAGCACCTTTTTACGGCTATTTTGATTCAATAAAAATTTACTTCCTGTTGTGGGCGAGGCATCGTGATGACGTGCGCATTGATATTATGTGGTTGAGGATGCGCTCAGTGATTATTTCAGCCATGTATATTTGATTTATGGGTCACAGTTTATTATCTTTTAACTAAACTTATAATCATATACATGTATTGTTACAAAAATTATTCAGCTTTTGGACAGAGAGATTGGAGACTTATCTTAGTACCTGCGTACAATGTCTATCCAGACATTGTAGAGGTTTTAGAGGGAATGAAAGTAAAATTTTACTGTGGAAGTTCAAGTCCTGCAATTTGGAGTTACACACCGCTAAATTGGAGCACCACCTGGAATGCTGGGGCAAGGTTGCCTAATTGGATGGTCACCTCTGAGGGTGATTCGGTGACACTTACCTGCGGAAGCATCAAGCCAGTGGAGTGGTTTAACGCACATTTTTATAGCCAAAACAAACACTGGGAAGTGAAACTGTCACAATACATAATAATAAGGAAGGAACACAGTGGACCCTACGTCTGCAGAGGAATCGATGTACATTTTTCACGCTACTGCATTAATCGTAGTCGATAGTGATTTTGATATAGTTCCTCCTTAAAGACTTTGCAGTACCACCGGAACCTGCGGTCATTAAGCGATTCAGTAGAATACCACAAAACCGCCCGTAAGTCGATCCAATTTACTCTCCCAACTGCCTATTGTGCGCTATTCAAACGCGTGTCAATTAACTTTGCCCCAAAACTTAGCTAATTTACCACAAGAGAGCTATTACCAAGACGGCCAGTCGCTACCTGTAGTAGTAATTACTTCAGAGAAGCCATAATGGGGGAAGCAATAAAAGGAAGCAGTAATTGACTGCAGCCAGATCCAAAAGGTTTTGTGAAGGTTATTTTTTTTAAAATATTTTTATCAAACATTCCTGAAACTAAAAAAATATCTTCCATTATAGCTCCATGTCAGGGCCTGGGCCACACAAACGATCAGGTTAGAAGTAAAAAAAAAAAAAAAAATTACAATGAAACATAAATCAAAGGCTGAGGTTGGAGATATCAACATGGAGAGCCAGGGAGCAGTCTCTCCTTTTGAAGTGATGCCTTCCCAGGAGAGTCAGAGAGCTATCGTCTTTCCTGGACTTGTGTCTTCTCCTTTAAAAGGCCAGGAAGCCAGGCCTTCTTATCCAACGAGCCAGGAAACTGTGTCCTCTCCTCTGGAGAGCCAGGGATCTGTGTTTTCTCCTCCTGGGTTTGTGAATTTCACTCCTGAGAGCCAGGGAGCTGGATGTGAGGTTAAAATCCCTACATAGACAAGCCCATATAAGAAAATTGAAGCTTTGGTTATTAAAATATTTATAATACTCAGTTGTAGCATGTGTATTGCTGTAAACAATTACAATGGTTTATAGGCAATGCCCACTGAAGCACATACCTCAGTCATCCAATAAGTATTGACTTTTGCCAAGGATGCCGGGTTCACACCAGAATTGGCAAAATCGATTTCGGAGACAGTATCCACCGAAAACATTTCTTGGTCTGCTTCTGATTCACTGCGCATTCAAGGGTCTAAGTGTTCATGGCGCAAACATTATCCAGTGCTGTCATTCATGGTGTCGGGCCACCTGCATTGTGAGTACGACAGACTGAGTGGTCTCCTCGGTTTGCCATCATGTTGTAAGTTGCAGTGGAGCAGAGTTACCAAGAAATTGGAGGACTCCGTTACGGAGTTGGCAGAGTGGTCCTATGGTCAGGTAAGAAGTGAGATTGTGAATCGCAGAGATATCAAAAAGTGGATGGCCTCTTTTGATGGCTTTTACCTGACCCGGGGCCACTACTCCAACAACTCTTTTGCCACACTCCATGATTGTGTCTCAGGGAAAATGGCATGGTTTGCACATCGCACCAAACGTGGTTCAGACCACAACTGGTGTGGAACTTCGGCAGGTGCAGAGACTGACATGCTGGATGATCTTCTTGAGCTAAGGATGCCGGATTTGTGATCGACGAGCTGGTGTGTGACAAGGATACGTCATCAAATGCCACTTTCTGTCGTCATTTCCCTGAAGGAATGGTGACGTATTGTTCCAATCACACAACCAAGAATTTCCACAAAGCTCTGGAAAAAGTGAAAAGACACAATTGTGAGGTAAATGGTAAAAATTTTGTACTGAATTTTAATTAAGTATTGGATAAATAATAGAATGAATTAAGCAGTACCCCAAATATATAACGTTGTTATAGTTTTTGTTTACTTGTTCAAGAAATTATTTTTCTATTAATTATTATTTTAATTAAATATAGTGTGAGGCAGACCAGTTACGCTGTAAACGGATGTCAGATGACGTACTTACACATTGCTAGGCTGCTCTGAGTAATGTGATTGCATCTGATGTAGTGCAGCAGTCTGACAATCCATTCAAGGAGTTCGCAGATGGCATACGGAACTATCGCTGCCACCAGAATCTACTCTATCGCCACGGCGAACAAGAACTTAGTCTTAACTAGCACTTGATATGAAATAGACTGACTACAAAAATGATGGTGGGTGAGTTTTATACAAAGTCCAAAGTTCCACCCACAAAACAAGGATGATACAGTACAAACACACCACATGACCATTCAACCCATTACACAAGATACTGCACAAACAATTAACACATATACAACATGGTTCTTCCACAACGTGACCATATAAGGTAACACACAAGTTAGTCTCAAAACACCTGTAAACAATCCGCACACACAAACATCTACAACATTGAATAGTTACAAAAATGAATATCTTCTATGCATGTTCTCTCTCTTTATCTTCTTCCCTCTCCTTCCCTGGTCTCTCTCTCCTTCTCATGTCTTCTGTCTCCTTCAAATGTGGGCTTGCATGCCCTTTGTGGGCCCACACTTCGTTCAACACTATTGTTGGGATAGTCATGATTCCTCTTGGTGCCATCATCCTAAGGTAACACAAACAATAATCAAACCTTTGTATGTAGATGCATTTCCAGCTTTAATATATAATTTTTTTAAATTGTATCATTCAGGTGAACTCTGATGGATCTCCATACAAAGCCAAGCACCTTTTCACTTGCAGGTCTCAGGTGGCTGCATTCACCAGGCTCATTGTGGAAATGGCTGTGCACCCCCCAGGATTACGTGTCAGACCATGGTCGTCTTACCACTAATGCAGTGGAAGGCTTCCATGGGCTGGCACTGATGTGCAGGGGGAAGCGCACTGACCTCTGGCACACACACTACGTGTGCTAGACTAACATGGCCATATGTCACAAGGTATACACCAAATAAATTATTTAGGTTGCTGAGGTCTGATATTCATAGGAATAAATATATTCTCACAGTTGTGTAATTGCTTTATAATTAAATCATATTATTGCTGTAACAGAATCTGGGGCCTATTTGGAAGGTATTCTGCTTCCACAAGATGGGAGTAGACATGCCATTAGATGCTGTCACTTCCATCATAAAGGAGCAGCTACAGTGGGAAAAGAGCGGGCAACGGAAATCCAGCAGTGATAGCATTCACAAGAGGTACTATATATTAAATTATGATCTATTGGTTCCTATTAAAGAGGTTCATTGTTAATGCACACCTAATTCAGTGGTATTATCCATGTTTGTGGTATATTTCATTATGTGACATACACTATGTAATGTAATTGTAGGAACTTACAGAAGGCCAAAAAGGCTCGCTATGAGCAGGAAAAATTGTATATGGAGAGACTTGTACGAGCTGGCTGCACAGTGGGCGAGTATGTGGGTGATGATGGGCAGGGAGAGACAGAATCGGTTGTGGCTCAATCTCATGTGGAGGAAATAGATGAAGTGGGAGACAGTGGCGATGAGCAGAGCACAACTGATGATAATGAAGATCAACAGCCCCTGTTCATTTTATATGACTGCGAAACCACAGGTTTCAGTATCTATACTGACCATATTATAGATATTGCAGCCAAAGTCATAGCATCTCCAGTTCCCGTGAATCAGCCATCCTTTTCGAGTCTTGTGCGAACACAAAGAAACATCCCTGGGCCTGGTAAAATATAAATTTAAAAAATTAATGCAACAATTTATGCTTTTTTAATCTTATGTTTTATATAGTCACAAAGCTGACAGGAATCTCACAGACTATGTTACGGCCAGAAAGGCCATTATCTGTGGTTCTGTCACAGTAATTTAGAGTGGCTGAATTCTGCTGTAGCGTATGTTAGTTATGCAACCTGTACTGTCCACTACCCTGGTATGTATTATATACAGCCTCTGTTTACCTATAGTTACATACAGCGTCACTGTAGTTTTAGTTGCCCACAATGGCTTCGCCTTTGATTTTCCTTTTCTGATGGCTGAAGTGGAGAATCATGACAACTTGTCCATGTCTTTGTTCACGTCCAACTCCATCCACTTCAGTGATTCGTTGCCCCTTCTACGTTCGGTATGTATAAAATATGTGTGAAATAATATTAATTAAATCATTTCTTGTAGATGAAGAAAGATGGTGACACAGCTCTCCAAGGACTCAAGTCCCTAGGTTTGGAGAAGCTCTACAGGAGTATTGTGGGAACAGACATACAAGGCAAAAAATAATGCATATATATATTTTTTTATTTTAATTTTATTTACACCTCTCTAAATTTGTTAGGTGCTCATCCTTCTCTGGTCAAGTGTCTGTCAAACCTCACCATTCGTTCTCCTGGCAAGCAGATCTCCCTGTGGCTTGAACAGAAGCGGGCACATTCTAGATCTACGGCTCTCATCAAGTCTTTGGGGAGGAAATCTATCACCTCAGTACAGGCAAAGCGTCTGGACTCTTTAGGACTTGGGCTACATGAGCTTGTGGAATTTCATAGTAGTCATTCTAATCAAGGCTTTCTCAAATGCCTGAAAGGCAAAGGAATCCGAAGTGAAGCTGTGAGAAATAAGCTTCAAAAGGCACTTGAGCAGTTGAAATAGCTTATCTTCCCCTCACCTTCAACTGGAGCTCCACTACTAGCAGAAAGAAGTCTTCTCAGGCCGTCTTCTACCTCCCACTCGCCGCAGTGTCCGGCACCCGAAGTGTCCATGTCGAAGTCTCCAACCTCGCAGCTCCCCGGCTGCTCTGCATTGTTGTATTTTATTTTTGTGTATTTACTGAACCGGCTCTTTTTAGAGCCACCAATCTCGGAAGGTTTCACTTACCAATAATTTCCTTATGGCTGGGACTATTCACATGTACATATTAAGTCATGAAATGTATTTTAAAACTATGATCCAATGCTTAAATGATGTCTTACAATAATTTAGTTCTCATGAATCTTATCTTACAGTAGTGGCTAGAACCAGTTTTCTTATTATTAAAAAAATGCAACAATTATAGTGATTGTATCAATTGATTAGCTTAAAGGTATAAATTTCTCATTAATACCTAGCTAACTTTTGTTAGTCAATTGTAATTTCAATACAATAGGATTATCATTAATATGTACCAATGTACCAACTTCTTAAAAGTATCTTATCAAGATGGTCAGGTTGTGATATGGTGAATGATATCTATAGATGTATATATCATGTGTCTCGCTGGATCCATGCAAACATTATATATATGGCTTTTATCCCGCCACTTCTTCAGGATTTGGAGCTCTGAAATTGGAAACATTATTTATCTTAAATCATTATTTCTAAGAAAATGTGACTGTATGACAGTTTTTTTGTGGTTATTTCCAAACATCTTCAAAAATATTTGTAAGAGCTCTTGAGTGAATAATTTTTATGTACCTATTTAGAAAATGTTTACTTAATGGCAAAGCATATCTCTACTAATTTCATGATTTAATGTTAAATAGGTTACAAAATGTAGTTGTAATGTTTTCCTCAGCTTCATTTTAGTTTTTCACCAAAAGTAAAGCCACACTAAAGGGATTTCAATTTTACTTTTAATTAACTAAACAGCATAGTTAAAATTGTACCTTCCTCTTTCATAATACTATCACATGTCAGTTATACCTTCACTCTTTCATAATACTATCACATGTCAGTTATAATATGGTTAAACTAATTTTTTGCTGATGTTAATATCAATTAGCTAGCTCTTCCTTCTCATTTGAATAAAAATAATGTGACAAAAAGCACTATTCACAGTAAAGCCAGTAAAATGACTTCTCTCCCAATTTAAGGTTAGGGTATACTATTCCACCCACTCAACAGAGTATGCTGTGAATATCATTATGTGGCAAGTCACACTTGTAGTGGCTATAAACTGGTGGTTTTTGACACCCACCACGTGGTTCCTGCATATGAATGACACCATATTATTAATGACACCATTTGTCAGTAACAAAATGGCATTGGACATGTTTATTAAATATTGTAATACCAAGAAAATGAAAGTAATTGATTATTGAGAATTATAATGAATTCTATGCAATGTTCAGTTTATAGGCTCTCTAATTCCCCCAGAATGATGTCTTGGGCATGCCAATTCTGGTAAAAGAGCATTGAAGTAAAAATCCTGAAGCTTTTGCAGGTTTTTCTTTTCCCATAATAAGTCTCTGTATACTCGTTCTACATGAATATCAGCATCTGTTCTGACTACAAAATCACACCACTGCCGTTGAGTACAATACAGTTGTGCCTGAATTTGGTGGTAGTAATCGTGGTTCCTCTTTAATTTAATTTCATTGTTTTTGTTTTGCAGGCAAAAAGATGGTTTCTCAGCTGCTTCCTTCATAGTGAGACTGCGTACACTGTAGGGGTTTTTTATTTCTAGCAAGCCAAGTGGATGTGCCTCTTCACTGGTATCTGTAACTAGTCCATCTGGTGTTGCTGCAAGCCAAGGATGATCGAGTGATATGAAAAGGCCACAGTCATCAATAGATAAGCCAGGATGATGCTGTAATTGGTGCAACCTGTATTCTTCCTTAGCTCGATATTCTAATACTTGGCCATAGTGGGTGGCTGCATTCCCTTTAAACTTTCTATAGAGCAAATTCTCCACTTTCGTAGCTCTCTTCGTTGTACTTCTCATCTTTATTATGCCTCCAACTATAGAAGCTGTCAGTCTCTTCCTTCGTTCAGCAATCCACATATCACTGTCAGTCTGGCCTCTGGTCTGTTCTTGTATATGGCTAATTTTCCCACTTGTCACTTGCACTTTTGTCTTGAAAAAAACTCATTTTTAATGCCTCCAAATGCTCTGGAGACACATCGTCATGACAATCACCTGGTGAAACCCCATCATCATGTCTTGTATAGGCTCTCCTGCCCTTGCTGGACTCTTTCTTCTGAGTAACTTTTTTCATTCGTCGTCGTTTTTTTACACTCTCTTTTGCTTTTCTCTCCTTTTCACTGCTAGCTTTTATAGCAGATCGTTGGGATGTATTCTTGAAAATCTTTGTTGGAGAAGTATTTGTCATTTGCTTCCAAGCCACAGGTCCCCACTCCTTACCCATGTTATGTTGCAACCCGGCTCCCATGCAACGGTGCTCCCATGAGCCAGATTGTGACCGGTTTATAACTTTCCCCCCATCAAACTTTGTGCGTACGTGCATCCATGACTCAGCCAGGTTTGTAGTCACATTGTCAATCAGTTGCACAGCTTTGACAACCAGTCTGCTCAAAATAACCTGGATGTCATGATACATATTCGGGTTGATCTCAGTCGCAGTCAATTCTCCTTCAGGTACTTCCTCTTCTGCAACATAGTCAGACACAGTTTCCCTCCACAATCTTTCCTGATCTAAAGATAATAATGCAATATAAGCCAGCATTTATAATATAGTACACCGTACAGTTGAAAAACGGATATTAGAAAAATCATGCACTAAATTTGCACAAACTTCATGTGGTTAATTATTTCCAAAGCTTCTATGTGATACTTGAATTAAAAAAAAAAAAAAAAATCCACAGCATAAATTTTATTACAATAATTTTATTGTTTAAATATTTGCCAATTTCAATAATTTCTAGCTATGATTAGTCAGAAAATAAGAAATTTAGCTAAAATTATTAGGAGGAAAAGGACTATAACTACAGGTTAATCCTGGATTATGTACCTTGATTCAATACCAGTATTAGTGCATTCCACTATATATTATTTCATTACCATACAAGTTGTGATTATGCAAAAAAATTTTTTTCCTTCTTCAAATAATATATGGCTAATAGTTTACACTCTTAATCTATCATACGTACCATATCATAAATACACACTTGTACAAATAGAACTTACATGCAAGTTCATCCTCTTCCGGTTCTACCTCTTCTTCTAGATGAGACTGTGTTGCTGGTTCGTGAAGTGGATGATTCTCCAACACAACAGGCCTGCCTTTCGCAGTAGAACAAAAATCAGGACTACATCGCTGGTGATTGCCGAAACAGTGATTTGGCCCATTCTGAAGATCCTTTTTTAAGAGCTTCACACCATTCTTTCTGTCTGGCTCCTTGCTTCGCATTTTGATGGCACAGCGAGCTGCACTTACAAGCCTTCTTCTCATCTTTTCTGTTAGACCACCACTTCCCTTGTATCTTGGGTTCTCACTAACCAATTTCTCTAAAGAGCTTCTGTAGCACTTGCACACATGGTTAGCGCACTCCATCTTCCTAATACAATGGCCCCAACCAGGAACCTGTTGGATAAGGGAGGGGTATACTGAGCTATCACCATCTCCAATCACTGTGGTATACCGGACACCATGTACCTTTTCTGCTACAAGAAATCCCTCTACAATTGCATCTGTCTCCATTTCCGATGACGATGCCTCCCAATTCTTGAAACAGCGGTGTTTGTCTTTTGGGATATCTTGAGCACAAGCTGAGCAAAACTTGTTGCGTACACCCACATGAAGTAACTTGCCAGTGGCCTTTCCTACAATAATGGCAACACCTGAATTAGCATTGTAGGAATGCTTATGGCTTCTTTTACTCCACCCCCCATCTACAATCACAGTGATTGCAGGGACTCCCTCATGGTAAGAACCAGCCTGCTCAGCTAACTTCTTCTCTTCTCTGCCTGCCTCTAACATAGACTCCATCAGCTTTTCCTTCCACCAGTCACCTATGCTACGCTCAGTTTGGATAAAGGTCGCCTTGCTCATCACTGGCACTCCTAATACACTCATAGCTTCCTCAAGATGGCTATGCCCACTACCTGTTACCATCTGCCCCCAAACTGCTGCCAAATTGCATTCCCATCTTGCATGCTTGCAAGGACCTTTCACTTTGGAAGACGTCTCCAGAGTGATTGTGTGCGAGCACTTGGAACATTTTCCAGAAAAAATGGACGCTAAACCGTGTCTAACTTCACCACTCAAAGTGACTGAACCATCACAGTTAGATGCATGCTGACTTAGCTCCTTTGTGTACTGTTGGAGCTTGTCAAGGTTTATAATTCTTGAGCCACCCAATGCAACATCACCCTTGTTTTCTGTTCTGTCTCCTACCTCAGAGTTCTCAGGCTGCTGAATGGAATTATTTACCCCTGGGCTACTCCTGAACTTGTGTGGCTTCCTCTTCCTAAACACACGTCTGTGTGTGTTCCTGTGGTGCCTTTTATTCTTGCTATTTCCCATCACTCTACCAGCTTATCAGATCGGCAACGTGGAGGATCCTCATTACCCGGGGAAATCCACTGACTCACAGTGGTTGCGTGGGCGATTCCCGCGTATTCTCCAACTAGCAGATGGTTTGAATGGCTGACCAACTTCTGCGTCATTTTTTTCATACTTCCTGAGGAGACCAGACCGTAAATTTGGAATTATCTTATTAAAAGAAGTCAAGGGGAGGTACTGAGGTAAAGTTTTCCAAGAAAAAGTATATTGGAGAGCAGGGATGGACCAAAGTCAGCCCCTTTGAAGGGAAAAGTGTGGTTAGCCTGACTGTTCAGGTGTATTTATCTGATTCTTGGAACTGATTACTGCAATATTTTGCTATCTGGACCTGCAATAGGTATAGTTCTTCTAAGAAAAAATAAGAAGAGTGAATTTTATCAGAAATTGTGGAGTAAAACTGACGCAGCATCTGGTAGCTAAAGGGTGGAAAATTCTGCTCCTAAATTGAAAATTTAGAGCTAACAATTGAAATTCTAGAAAGCTTTGAACATTTTTTATAGTTTGTACTTATGATTTTGTTGTCATTGACTTTAAAAGTGAAGAAATGAAGGGAAAGAGCAACTCATTAATATTCATGAGGTAACCCTTTACCCTAACCTTAAGGACAATTATTAATGCTTCAGTCTACACCTTCAGGTCCTTCAGGGTTCTTTCCCACTGACCTCTGGTACAGCTTCATATTCTTAATTTATTGGTGATTCCGGTGTAGGTATCACCAATTGATTAAGAATATGAACCTGTGACAAAGAAAACTGCATGCATGCAGTATTCTCTATCACAGATTTCTACTCAGGTCTAGAGTGACCTCAGCTATAGCTTCCTTACAGCTACTCTTTTTTTTTAATCCAGACCTATAAAGATTCTTACAGTAATTTCTGCTGAATATTATTTTAACTTTTGTAGCATCTCTCAATCCTCCAGTAGCTAACTTCTCCCCAAAAGCAAAAGAGCATTGTTTCTCCACTTCATTTTATGCAGTGTACTGACATAACCTTGGAGATTATACTAGTAGTAATATTACTAGATTAACAGAACTAAGATAGTAGAGTAGAGTTCGTCTGGGTTTTATTTTATTACTTAACTAATTACAAAGTTAAGGATTAAGAGTTCATTTCATTACTAAAAAGATCATGAGTAATTTTAGTTTGTTCTTCACTTTACTTTTATAACTAGGGCACTAAGAGTGGAAAACTCTCAAATCAATAATTTGCAAAAGAATTTGCAACTGTAGACAGTTCATAAAATTCCAGCTTAAAACAATACTAGTTTGTTTTATTTGTGAATACAAGTTTTAACTTAACTAGGTAGGCATTTAACATTGGCACGCTGTCTGGGATTCTTCACTAATTTCAAGGATTTTTGTTGTGGGCATGACCTTTATACTCAAACAATATTCCCTAGCTTCTGGGACTGATCCACACTACTTTCTAAAGCTAATTTTATTTGCTTGACACTCATTTATATGGTTTTTACGAATTTCTGTGGAGAATATGGCATTCTCTGGTTTTTTAACCTTGGCTTAGGAGAAAAACAATAACCACAGGAACATTTTGACTTTCTGACCTGCACGTTATAGGAACACTTAGCTAGGGCACACTTTTTGGAGGGCAGGAATACTTACAGTTGATGAATAAAAGCACACCTCCAGCAGCAGAGACTTGCCAACACCTGACAAACAAACAAACAAACAAACAAACAAAACGATAAACACCGGAACCAGTTGCGATAAAATTAATTGATTAATTGTACGCCGGGGTGAGGCGGTGATTCTAATGGGCGGGTAAACTGTTGAATGGGCATGGCCGTGTAGTGGACTCAGCGCCGTGTCCGCCCTTTCTTTCATTTTTTTCTTTACAAACTAAGCCGGATTAAAAAGTGGAAAATTAAAGTAACTTAAGTGTGTTACCCTTCTCTGAAGAGCTAAAGTTCGCCATTTTCGAGATCCACTGTTGACAGAATGAATGAAAGAATGTCAAAAAACTACTGTAACCCTCATGCGCTTGCTGGTTGGGTTTATTAAGACGCTAACTATTGTTTAGTGATTATTTCAGCAATGTATATACGATTTGTGGGTCACAGTTTATTATCTTTAACTAAACTTATTATCGTGTGCTTGTATTATCACAAAAAAAATTCAGCGTTTGGACTGAGAGATTGGAGACATATCTTAGCACCTGCGTACCATGTCTATCCAGAGTATGTGGACGTTTTAGAAGGAATGAAAGTTAAATTATACTGTGGAAGTTCAAGTCCTGTAAATTGGAGTTTTACCCCGCTATATTGGAGTTTAGCCTGGAAGTTAACCCTACCGTTACACACATTGGCAGGTCGTTTCCTTGTATCTGATCGAATAGTCACAATAATGAATATTTTGAAGAATGATAGTGGCCATTACAACTGCGAAGGTAAGTATGATCGTGTCCCCTTTTTCCATTCCTCACCAGTTAAAGTGTACACGGAAGTCCTGTACGGTCAAGTATTGCCTAACTGGATGGTCACCTACGAAGGTGACTCGGTGAGACTATCCTGTGGAAGTATCAAGCCAGTGGAGTGGTTTAGCACACATTTTTATAGTCAGAACACAACGCTGGAAAGTAATACTGTCACAATACATGATATAAGAAAGGAACACAGTGGTCCCTACGTCTGCAGAGGAGTCAGTGTACTTAGGAACATTTTTCACGATACTGCATTAATCATAGTCAATAGTTATTTTGACATAGTTCCTCCTTACGGACTTTAAACTCATACTCAGACAAGTAACGACCAGTATTAATTAATGTTTTAAAAAACATAACTGAGAAGATTCAAGTTAGTAAAAAAAAAGAAGAAACAACTGAAGTATCATCACTTGATTTCAATCAGCTAGCTTACAGCTACTTTATATCATAATTTTGTTAAGGTAAACAAAATGCAAGTAATTGCAATTTGGAATAATAGCTAGTGTACAAATTTGGCCGAACCTTAGGAATTGTGTAGACAACTTAGAACCCAATGCTGATAGGTTGATTCATTTAGCTACGGGTAAATAAAGGCATCAATTTTTTTGGGCTAAGGATGTAGAGTCTGGCTTAGCCAGACCCCCTTTATCTATCAGCTGGATGGGCGAAGGAGGAGACATTCTTGCACCTAGAATAATTGGGTAGCGATTGCATAATTTTTATTTATCGCGCCCGAATACATTTTGGTCGTGCGGGAATACTTTTTTGTTGGTGCTGCAGTTTAGCTACGAACGTTGATACCAACCATATTATCGCAGTGTTAATTACGTGGGCGACAGCGTTCCCAGCAAGTTAGATGACTAACATGTCAAGTTAGTTAAAATGCAAGTTAGTTAACTAACTTGTTATAGGCAACTCTGGTACCCACAATTCACTATTTCTTGTTAATACTCAAATATTTTAAGCTATGGTGGCTCTTCTAGTAGTTTAAAAATGAATAACTTTTGCTACTGTATTCTTACTTTACAATACGTGTACTGTGGCAGGTTTGTACCAAGTTGGCAGAAGCTTCTCTAACCTTGGAGGAACCTTGGAGTAAGACCTATCACAACTATCACAAACAACAATATCACAAACAACAACAACAATGCCACCAGGAGGTTCCCTGGAATTGAACAGCCCACACCCCCCCCCCCTCCCCCCCATGTCACCCTCCATCTGCTTTGGCGGTTATAAAATTAGATCACCCCAGCCTTTGACCCAGAAGTCTAGGGCTTTCTGCAAACCCCAGGGTTGAGACAACACTAACTCTTGCATAAACACAATATGTTTTACTTAATTTTTGATTTGTTTTTGTTTTTGTTTTTTTTCAATTATAACCATTTATTTAGGTTCTATTAAATTTTCTATCAGGAACTAAATTTATAATGGAAAATTTTCTAGCTTAAATACCTGCCTATACTTTCTAGTTTATAAAGCTAATAAAACTTTTCTGGTATATATATTCAACTTTGGATAGTAGTAGTTCACACTGTCATAACCACAGGTATAACGTCAAAACCATATATATTTTGGATTGACTATGTTTTACAATGTGTATAGAATTTTAGATGTCTAACTTTCACAAAACTGTATGGGTAGACACCAAAATATTACAAAAAGGCCCAACTTTTTACTCATTAAGTAGGATGCACTGTAGTTGGGTAGTGCTCAACTTGAAGTAATATGCCTCTTTGCTATGGAAAAGGACATGGTTGCATAGCAAGTTTAACTTGTGTTCAGTGGTATTTATAAAGGGCACATGTGCAGTGACTCAAATTTCTCAGCAGCTTTAATCACACTAGTAAATGATTTCTGTTCATTTAAAATGAATCATTAAAAAATTGATAGTATTGCTGTAATATGTGTGGAAGATTGAACTGACTCATTTGTTGAAGGCAATCACCTATTCACTATTTTGTTAGATATCTATTGAATTTCTGGATTAGTAGAGCTTTACTGATGAGTATTAGGTTTAGTAAAATAACCAGTCATTTTCAATAGTAGCTATGGTGGTAATTTGAAACAAAACTGCAGTGGAAAACTGAAAGAATAATCTGATTGGTCAGGAGTATCCATCACCGATTTCTCCCCACTTCATGTGAGCAATATAGGAAAAGAAAAATGTGAATGAGGGAAGAATCGAAAAGAATCATTTCACATGTTGGGACTGTCCAGCAAGAAGAGGACTTGTGTCCGAACGTGGTAGCTGGGTGACTTAGATAACTCAAAAGATGAAGTTAAATAAGCTTGTTATTATAGATAGAATGAATATACACAGCAAGTAAGATAAGATGAGTTACACGGAGTCAGTGAAAACGGTAACTAAGTAAAATAATACAGTGCATCAAACATATATAGAGTCAAACTACGAAAGACATCGACGATCTCCGATGAAGGCGGACTTGAGGCACGAGAGATATTGAGCGTGCGTGTTCAGGTCGTTGAAACACTTGCTTACATTTGTGGAGGACGGTTGGAGTCCGAACATCCTCCAGGGGGGAAAGATGCTTCCTCAATTAGTGTGACTAACTTGTGTATGGCCCTCCTATACGGTCCCTTTTGTGTTCGGACTGTTACAACACGGACCAATCCATAATCTCCTGGATGTGTTTGAATGACTCGGGCTAGAGGTCAAGAACGAACGAAAAGATCTGCATCATTGACCAGTACTACGTCACCAACAGCTATAGATCGTTGTGGTTGATGGCATTTTTTAAGCTGTTTAAATGCATTAAGTAGTCTTTACTCCACCGTTCCCAGAAGTCCGACACCAAACGTTGACGCAAGTTCCATCTAGACAAGTTGTTATATATTTGCGAGCAGAAAGATCTGGAGCAGGGTCAGATTTGAGTGCTTTACCCACTAAAAAGTGCCCAGGAGTGAGCACTTCTATTCCATCATCTTGGGTAGAGTCGAGAGGAGTAAGTGGCCGACTATTGAGAACTGCCTCTATATCTACAGTGACACTGTACAGCTCACCAATGAACAGATTATGAGAGCCTACCACCTTGGTGAGGAGGAGTTTCATTGACTTAATTGCAGCCTCCCACAAACCCCCGAAGTGCGGAGATCTGGCTGGTGTATGCGTCCACTTGATATTTTGAGCGGTGCAGTACCTATTCATAGCATCCTGAGTCTTGGGAGCTTTAAGCAAGTCATATAGGTCTTTCAGCTCCTTCTGAGCACCTTTGAAATTGGTGCCATTGTCAGTGGCCAGTGTCTCAGGACATCCACGACGAGCTATAAAACAACGTAGAGCTGCTAAAAAACCTTCAGCGGAAAGATCCCTGACGATCTCCAGATGTACAGCCTTAGTTGCCATACATACAAAAACACAAATGTATGTTTTTTCCAGTATGCGAGATCGAGTGTAGCCCCTCTTGACCATGATTGGTCCAGCAAATTCAGCTCCAGTATGATGGAAAGGAGAGGATGGAGTGACCCTGCTGGACGGAAGTTAACCCATAAGTTGAGTGGTAGTTCGAGCATAGACTTTTCTGCAACGAACGCAGGACCGGGAGATACTTTTAGTTAGAAGTTTAGCCCCGATGACATGAAACTGTAGAGATAAAATTGCAAGTAAGGCTGTAGGACCTACATGTAGGTTATCCACATGCAATTGTTCACAGATTAACTTAGTTAGACAATCTCTTCGGTGTAAAATGATTGGATGCTTCTGTCCTACAGCCAGATCAGATTTCTCCAAACGACCACCGACACGAATGAGTCCTTTGTCATCCAAGTAAGGGTGAAGGTGAGAAATTTTACTCTGTGATGAGACCTTGTCCGTGGTAAGTAGTGATTCCTTATCAGCTTTGAAGGAGCGACTTTGACTGCACTTCAGTAGCTTAGTTTCAGTGATTTGCAACTCATCAAGCGACAACTGAGATGAAAAAAGTCTGTCTTCCTGTTTAGACCTGCAGTTACAAACAAAACGCAAACACCAAGTAATAATTCTTTTAAGTTTAATATAAGAGGAGAATAACTCAATAAAACTTTCTGGAGGAGTAGCAGTAAACATAACCACAGGTTTAGCTTCCAATAGATCCTTCTTGCCTCTCCAGTCAGTATTGGCAGGCCATGCAGAGGGAGGTTGTAATAACCAAGTTGGTCCATTCCACCAGAGCTCAAATGAAATGAGTTTGCTAGGCATAGCTCCTCTGGAGGCTATGTCTGCGGGGTTGTAATCAGTTGGAACATACCTCCAGTGCGAAGCTGGTATACGACAAATTGTGTCCACAACTCGATTTGAGACGTATGTTTTAAGCTTGCTCGCAGGAGTGGACAGCCAGCATAAGACAATAGTGGAATCACACCATGCATATACATCTTCCAGAGAAATTGATAATGTATTAGCAGCAGAAGCCAATACCCTACTCAGTAACTGAGCTCCATTGAGTTCCTTCCGTGGAATAGTACTGCCATTTAAAGGTGCAACTTTAGTCTTAGCGAGTAGTAGAGACATAGAAACAGTTGTGTCCGAGTAGAGAGTACGTAAGTAAACCCAGCAAAGGCAGATTTCGAAGCGTCACTAAAGTCATGCAGTTGAAGACTTGTGACTTCTTTTCCTTTCACTAAATGACAGCGAGGTATGGGGTAAGAAGTAATGAGTGGAAGCTCACTTCTCCAATTCTTCCACAATCTAGCAATATGGTCAGAAGCGGGGTCGTCCCAGGCCAACTTGAGCTTCCAGAGATCCGGAAGAATAATTTTCACAAGAATCGTGCACGGAGCAAACCATCCGAGGAGGTCAAATGTCTTGGCTACATCCGAAGCTATTTTCCTTTTGGTAGGATTATCGCTTGCTGCAAGAATAGGAGTCGAGATACGCAATGTGTCCTTCCTTGTATCCCAATGAAGTCCAAGAGCTTTATGACACTCTGCCGGTGGAGAAATTATTTGGTGGTCATCATCCTCTCGCGTATCTTTTGGGACATTCTCGAGCACACTGATATTGTTAGATCTCCATTTACGTAGCCACATGCAGGCACATCGAAGTAAAGAAATCAGCTCTTCCTGAATCTCCATGGCTTCCTCGGGAGTTGCAGCCCCTGTCAGACAGTCATCAAGGTAAAAGTTTGATACAATTTTGGCTGCTCTGCATGGGGTACTGTTTTTCATAGTCCTTGGCTACTTGACGTAGTACCTGTGTAGCAGCTAGAAACGGGGAGGAAATGACTCCAAAAGTTACCCTGGTCATGCGCATATCCATGACACCCTCCCCACCGGGAGTTGCTTGCAAGAAGCGATGTAAATCTCGGTCATCTTCATGAAGTTCAACTTCATGTCCGCACTCATACCAATGACGTAAGAACGAAAAGCAAGGACTACATCTGTAAGTAAGGGGTAAAGGCTTGGACCAGGAAGTAGAGTGTCATTTAGAGATATCCCAGTAGTAGACTTAGCCGACGCATCAAAAACTACTCGGAGCTTGGTAGTAGTACTAGAAAGTTTGACGACTCCATGTGAGGGTAGATAGAAAGTAGTAGAATCGGGCTTGTTTAGTTCGTGAACTGGCACAGGCTCAGGTGGCCTAATTCAGCATACTCTTGTAATGCCCTTTTGTAATTATCCCACTTTCCTTTGTGTTGAAGAGACTGCTTGTTTTAGTAGAATCTTCTACTAGCGTGACCTCGATAAACACCTAAAATAGGAGGATTAGTCTTCACAGGTAAACGTACGACATACCGACCCTCCTCATTTCTGCTGTGCGTCGTTTGAAAATGTTCCAAAGCTTGTTGATCCTCATCCGTGTTTTGATTGAGGTCCGATGGTGCTTCTTCAGTATCCCAGAAAGCTGTTAACAAGTTGTTGGTGTTGGAATCGGCTGCTCGGGAATGAAGACAAAGAAATGATTCCAAGGGAGGTGGTTGGGGAATATACTTTCCTCTGATTGACCAGCCAAACACAGTTTCCCAAGCGTATAGTGTGCCATCTGTAGAAGATCTTCTCCCAGGTAGCATGAGTTGATCGAGTACATCGGAACCAAAAAGTAAATCGATCCCCTTCCCGGTTTGTCGAAGTTTGGATCAGCGAGAGTAAGGTCTTGTAAGAATGGCAGATTTCGGACCCGTGTAGAGGAAATCCAGGCAAGTCGCCAGTAATTTTAGATATAATGACTGCTGTCATTGGAATAGAATCATGTCCATCAGGAAGCAGAAATAGTTCAGCTTTATAAGGGCAGGCAGGTATCTCCGTCTTTGATATGCCAGTCAATTGTGTTGGTTCATGAATTCTTTTGACCTTGAGGGATAGAGCTAGTCGGTTGGTTAAGAAGGACATATGAGAACCACTATCAAGAAGTGCTCTTGCTTTCTGTCGTCGTCCTCTAGACTCAATAGTGACTTGGCATATTCCCAGAACTACTTTAGCTTCCCCTCGTGTTGTATTGCTGGATGGAGCAGTATGAGCATTAATGGAAGATGATGCTTGTGCATTAATAGATTCAGTAGTCGTAGATTCATTTGTAGTTTGAGCTGAAGGTCGACTTCGATGAAGAAGAGAGTGGTGACGCTTTCCACATACTCTACAAGTACTACGACTAGGACAATCTCGGCAAAAATGTTAAATGATAGGCAATTTGTGCATACCTTTAGTTTGGATGCAGTGCTGAAACGGTCCTCCACTGACTTAGCCTTGAATGCTGCGCATAAGTAGAGCGGATGACTGCCGTCGTGACATAAGGCACAGCTATCATCTCGCTGTACATGGAGATTGGTCGATTTTCCTTGCTTTGGTTTAGTGCTATATGCGTATGAGTTTTCGATGTTGCTGGGAAATTTACAGTCCTGCCCTGTAACCGTAGTCGGTATTGCTGAAGAAGTTCCACGAGCTTGTCTACAATTGGAGTAGTCTTAGACTAAGCTGTTTTTTCTGTCCAATAACGAAAAAAGTCGTCAGGCATAGGAGTTCAGCTATAACTGTGTAAAGGGTTTCAAGTGAATCCACTGAACATTCCTTCATGGTTGAGATAGTACGTTGAATGAGCGTAATAATTTGACCAATACCTTCATCCGTAAGTTTCCAGGAATGTTTAACAAATGCCTGGTGTGTGGAACGACCGATAATTCGAGGCTGATCATAACGCCCCTTCAGCGCTTGGACAGCAGCTTCATAGTGGGCCTTGCCTAGTTCGAGAATCAATGATCTCCTTGCCTTCTTTGCATTTTATTGTCATGAGCAAGAATGACAGACGGTCAACATCAGTAAGTGTGGGATCCTTTTTCAAAACGTTATTAAATTTTTCCCAATAAGGACGCCACGCACTGTTCTCGCCATTGAAGCTGGGCAATTCAAGACGAGGTAAGCGATCGAATTTGGTCATACCACCATCGTGTTTAACATCTTTAGGAACAGATGTCTTGTAGTCTGGATTGTCCTTGTGATACCTCTCCCATAGTTTGGTTTAAGTCTTTCATGGCTGTCTGCAAGAAATCCATAAGCTCAGTAAATCTAGGCAAACTCTAGGAATTATTACCAGATAAATACCTTTTGAATAAAGCTTTGGTCCAGGAACTGGGACAGTTATCAGAAATAACTCCCCCAATCTGTGGTTTTTACCATAATTTGTTGAACTCATTCCTTTTAATGATACCTTAAGCTGCACATGGGAGCATGATACTGGTTGAGTGGTTTATACATAGCCAAAATAAAATAGTGGAAGGTTATACCACCATCACAATTATTATACTATATAATATTATAAGGAAGAGCATTGTGTTCAATACTATGTGGAGGTGTCAAAATGAACAAAAAATTTCAGGATCTGCAATAATCCTGGTTGACAGTAATTTTGACATTATTAACACTTCCAGGAGTGGCTAGAACATATTTCTTTATTATTCAAATGCAACATGTCAGGAGTTTGAAGTGGTCTGATATTGTTGTATCAGATTAGATTTAGGGCATAAAATCATTAACAATAGATAGGGAGCTAAATTTTGCAAGTAAATTGTAATTTCAATAAATAAGCTTTGCACTAATTTTGTGTATAGTTTGAAGAGATCCATGCTATAATAAATACATGGCATTTATCCCACTTCTTTTGGAGCTTTATTGCTTTAAAATAGAATTAATTATGAATTTTAAATCATTATAGTTATTAAAGTTAATTAATTTTAATAAAATCAAGCCTTAGAATAGTACCTTAATCCCTATCCCAATTATTGTCTATACTTAACTAGTAAGGCACTTAACTTCAGTTGATATTTGATGTGTGGGCTCTGAGGAATCTAGTAGAGTACCTTCAGAAGCAATAAAAATACCTTTCCAGATAAATGGGTTAAGCCAATTTTAGCTCTAAGGTCGCTTCTAATTTCATGCGCTTTAAATTTTGATTGAAGAAGCTGTCTATAATTGAGTAATATTTACCCAGGTATATCCAATTATGGGTCTCATCATCTTTAAATATAATTGTAATGGTGAATTACATGTGCATGTACTGTTACCAAAAATGTTCAGTGTTTGGACAAAGAGATTGGAGACATATATTAGTTCTTGCATACCATGTTTATCCTCACTTGGTAGAACTCTTAGAAGGAATGAAAGTTAAACTATACTGTGGAAGTTCAAGTCCCTTAAATTGGAGTTTCACTCGGCTAAATTGGAGTTCAAACTGGGATGGAGGTGTATGGTTAAACATACCGTTACTAACGTTGGGTCGCACCTATACATTTATGAATGATAGTGGCCTCTACAACTGTTTCGGTAAGTACGATTACGTTTTATTTTTCCATTTCTCATCAGTTAAAGTGTACACGGAAGTCCTACGAGGTCAGGTATTGCCTAACTGGATGGTCACTTCTGAAGGTGACTCAGTGATACTATCCTGTGGAAGTATCAAGCCAGTGGAGTGGTTTAGCGCACATTTTCATAGCCAAAACATTACGCTGGAAAGTAAAAATAATCACAATCCATAATATAAGAAAGGAACACAGTGGTCCCTACGCTTAAAAACATAACTGAGAAGATTCAAGTCAGTAAACGAAGTGCAGTATAATCAGTTCATTTCAATAAGCAAATAGCTACGTTTTGTCAGAATTTTGTTAAGGTAAACAAAAGGCAAAATTTACAATTTGGAGTAATAGTTTAAACATTTGCTGAACTTTGAGGAATTGTGTAGACAACATAGAACCCATTGTTGGTAGGTTGATTCATTTAGCTACTGGTAAACGAAGGTATCTATTTTTAGTTAACCTAACGGTTGCGTGAAGAAATATCTGTGAACATTCTAGCGCCTAGTTGTTACCTTATTACTTTTTTTTACCGAGCCCACAGTTATAGATGGCGGTATGGGAAGGTCTTATTTGAGTGAGCAGGCAGCGTTTCTTTGGGGTAGGGTTCCAAGCGTTTTGAATTTGCATCGAATGACTTTGCAAGATGTTTTGGACAGGATGTGGAGTCTCTTTAGTAGCATGATCTAAGACCAGAGTAAATCTACGCAGCCCTGTGATTTTATAAAAGGCTGAGTTAGGTGCAGCAGAGCTGACCCTCACCTTTGATCTAGCGCTTGGCCGATCCAATGAACTTTGAACCTTAAGCGCTGTGGGCCTGACCATAGCTGAGAAGCTAACCATTGCTGTGTGACTGACCATCTCTCCCTCCTCTGACAGATCATGCTGAAATAAGTGATCACTTGGAAAACACAACTTAAAAATGTGATTTCTCTTATTATGAGCACCTGCAAACCACAAAAAAACATGATGCCCTTGGAGCCCACCCATACCGAAACATCTTCCTAAACCACTGTTCATAATTTAATGCAGTTAAACTAGGTGATCACTAACACTCTTAAATTTGTTAAATGGAGTTCAATGTTTACTCATTAAACAGAGTTAATGGAGGGAGGAAACCTGCGTGTAGGGCTACAGGTAAGAGTCGCACCAATAAAGAGGCCTGGCGCATGCGTACTAAAGTCCCATGCACGTGGCTCAATCAGCGGATTAGCAAAACAGCAGCCAAATAGCTTGTTGCCCTCCCACCCAACCACTAACAATATGGCAAAAAGATCCGATCACGGGAGAATAATAATAATAATAATAATTAATGAAGAAAACCAGGGTAATGACATTTAATGACTGGGAAGCATCATATTCTCTTCCCGTGTCTCCACATGGGATGAAAGGTTTGGACCTAGGTAAAGGGTTGACTAGCCAACAAGTAATAGTAACAAAAGCCGATCAGGAGGTGAAGGCACCACCTTCAACGTACAGGCAGCAGATAAGTAATATAGTGGGGTTAGTGTATACAAAATAAAGAGCACTTCAACTGGTAAGCTAAGTGGGTGATAAGGAGTGCTAACCGCTAATTGCAATTACACCCAATTAGCACCTGGGTCCCTACCTCCCTCCAAATACCATAGACAACCGACCTTAATTTGCATTGTCTGTAACAAAAGGAGTCCATCTGAATGCTTTCTGACTGGCAAGCAACACCCCATTTCTGTAATCAGAGCAAAGTTTAGTGAAGCCATCCAATTTTGATGCCATGTTGTACAGGATTCCCCTGATAGATGCGAGTACAATGTTGCAATCATATACACTGAAAAAATAGCTGTGGGTACATATCAATTTGCAATTGCACCACAGCTCACCCAAGCCCTACATGATCCCGCAATAATCAATATATCCCATCTCCATCCACCCCAAGTTATAACTAGAAATGTTTCTCCAACGTAGAGTAAATGGTAGCATTGTATTACTTGTTAAACAACATAAGTACAATATATGTAACGACTCAATGCAGCACTAAGAGGTCACTAACTGAAGAAACCTTGAGTACTAGCTATGTTAGTTTGAAAATGCATTGTGCTTGTAAGCTAGTATAACATCTCCAATGCCATTGACCAAATACTAATGTAAAAATAAAATACTGCAAATTTCCAGTATGAAGAAGCTCTAAAGTGTTGGATTATGACAGTGTCAGTGGTTGGTTTAGTTGTTGTCCTCAATACTGCAGTAAATCAAAAAGGACTGAATCATCACTGGAAACGTATCCATGTCAATTCCTTGGACACTCTTGCATCTCTAATCTGTAACAAGGAAGGGAAAGTAAAGACTTGTTGCCAAGGTTTTTAATGCAATGTTGTTTTCACTACATTACAGTACTTGACGTTACACTGTTCATCTCAACTCGATAAAGATCTCTATAATAATCATTTACTATGAATGCCTAATTAGCTAGAACATAAAAGCTAGAAAAAACACTTACTAATGAATGAAAAAGACCGCAATGACACTTTATATACTGTACACACAGACCCCCCTTCCTACGCCACTGCATTATCTGCAATGTGTAAATTGGAGGTATGTGTGTGTGAAATGCAACAGTATGATAGGAGACAAGTGTAATAGAGGGTGCTGAGTACATATCTATCTGTTGTTGCTTTTTGCATTAATGATAATCAGTAAAATGAAGCCTCTTGAAATTATTTAATCAAAGGCAGTACTGATTGTGACACTATCAAAAACAATGTACATTACTGAAGCTTTTCTTTACCAATAAATGTGAACATCTGCTGGTAAAGTTGGCAAAGTATGCCTCTGTCACATTATTAAGTTGAGCGTTTAGTGTAATGGGGTGATGGAAGTGGCGGTTGGGGCAGGGGGGACTGCCCTCCCCCCAGATTTATACCTTGGTGGGCACAGGGGGCCACACATTATGCAGATTTAAGTACATATTGAATTAGTGAACTTGAATTTAGCTCAGTAAATATGAAGTTGTATTTCTTCATGAGATATAAATTGTTTTCATTAGAGTAATTTAACTTCTGATACATGGCTTGTGGCTCCCTCCTCCCCCCCACTTTGAAGCAGCTTTCGTCCCCCCTCCTGAGTGATACAGAGTTTGAACCGTTCCAACTTACACAACCAAACTGTTCCATTCTGAATGCAATTTAAATATATTTTTACCAATCAAAATGGATCTTTGTTAATTAACAATTACATGTACTCATGTGCTGCATCAGTGGCATTCCCATCCTAAATACCACGACAGAAAAACAATGGCTTTTTGGGTTCTAACCCTTCACAAGAAAGTAATAGTTCATATTTAACTCTCAGCGGGCATGCGCAAGTGGGTTATAGTAGTCTGTTTGTTATTCATTCATTCATTCAGTCAGTCTTTCATTCACTCTGTCAACAGTGGATCTCCAAGATGGCAGATTTTTATGCCTTGATAGAAGAGGAACTCCAACTAGATGACGATTAAGTCCCTTTAATCTGCCACTATTTTGAATTTCAGCTTTATTTTTGAGAAAATGAGAGAAAAAGCGGACAACAGCGAGTGCTACTATACAACCACGCCCATTCAATCATTTAACTTCCATTTAGAATCACGCGCTCTCTCGTGAGCATACAAATTTTACCGCGCCAGTTCAGAATTGTTGCTTGCGTTCTGTAGTTCCGGTGCTTAATTTCTATTGTCAGGTGTTCGGAAGTCTCTGCTGCTGGAGGTGTGCTTTTTTCACCAGCTGTTAGTATGCCTGCTCTCCAAAAAGTGTGCCCTTAGTGTTCCTATAGTGTGCATATAAAAAACTCCAAATGTTCTTGTGTCTTTTTTTTTTCTACCAAGCCAAGGTTAATACTAAAGCCAGAGAATGTTTTAAAACCTTAACAACTGCATGGCTCAGTGTGTCAAGCTTGTAAAACAGCTTTAGAAAGTATGATAAGGGCTGGTTCTAAATATTCATACCCATCATGAAGCCCTTGAAATGCCTAAAGAATCCCAGAGATGCAAACAGGCCAATTTATAATGCCCTAGATAGACAAGTTAAAATTTATATTGATAAATAGAACTAACTATTACTGCTGAAGATTTAAGAACTTGGAATTCAACAATGACTTATTTTGCAAATTGTAACATTTTCTACTAACAATGAGGGTTTGTAATCTTAGTGCTCTAGTTTAATATTTTTCTCTTTAATATCACATGTTCTTTATTGTGTAATGTCACTCATTGCCATTCATTGTATCGTCAACTATTAAGAGAAGTGGAAGAAAGCTATAGCTTTTATCTCTTTACTGGGCAGTTTTTTTTAATATTATTGGAAGCACCACTCACTATTAAGACAGTTGTTTAAAAATGTGATTGTGGATGTAGGGACCCGCCCCATATAAAGTTCCAGACTCATTCATTGGACACTGTGATTGTCACATGAGGGGGGAATATATTTATAATGATTGGCTCACGCCTTAGTGATCAGAGTTTTAGTTTTTTAGTTTGATCGTTCAGTATAGATGTAAATGCTAATTAGTTATTTTACATTGAATCATTATAAATAAAAAAAAACTTGGTGGTAGCAATTTGCTGCACCAGTTGTGCAGGAATCTCAGACTAGCTACCAGGGAATAGAGAGCCCCTACAGTGGACAGTTTTGAAAGAAATAACTTAAACCGTTCCTTATCATTTAATAATAGCGTAAGCCAGTATTTTCTATTTACAATGTGGCTGGTAAGCTGACTCCTCCATATATAGGGTAACTCATTCATGAACTGCTACTTAGAAAGACTATTTAAGGCATTTTATTGTGTTGTTGTTTTTTTGTTTAATTTCGGGCTAATTCTTGAGAAAACTCGAAGCTTCAGCTACTTCAACTCCACAAATATACTTTTTCCAGTCGAACCAGGTTAATTTCTCACAACCAATAATGTTTTCAGATAGAAAAAAGTCTCATAACCGGCCGTTCTCCAAGCAAAATCGGGCAGTGGCTGGTTGAGACTAGATAGAAACCGTAAAAGAGGGTAACCGATGCTCAATTTTGTTTAGTCGATCTAAAACTCTGAAGAAAATAATAGACTTCAATTGTAGCTAGTCTGTTGAGTGCAGTTGTTCAAATTTGGGAATTAAGACGAAGTGATAATTTAGGTAGCTAAAAGAGGGTTTCGTCCAAAACTGGAAAACACCTTGGGGGTGGTTGTCAGCCTGCCCTCCCCCACTAAATTATTAAAACTTGAATGGTGCCAAATAAAGGTCCAAACTTTTTCATGATTACATACACTGTTAAGCCATCTACTAATATTTCAAAAAAAAAAAATTTTTCCCCCAAATAATCCACTTTTCACATCAATAAAAAAATAAAATAAAATAGAAATAATATTGTTTGATGCATTTTATACCAATATTATATTAGTTCAACAATAAAATATGTTGTTTGTTGTGTGTGGTGGTGCTGATTGTGATCATGTAGGAGACATCTATGAGTGTCCACAAGGAACGTATGCCATCGGACGTCGAGCTCCACTACAAAACAATTTCATATACATAAAAACACAAACAACAAAGATATTTGTAATACAAACAACAAATTATTCATGATCCTATATAATTGCAACTTTATGATGTATTGTATGCGGTTTCATACAGGATTTTTGTTTGGGGTGGGGCTCCGAGTGTACTTCGCCACACCCATTTTTTTGAACCTACACTACTTTGATGCACATCTTTGCATACGAGTCTATACTTCACACTGATGATCAGTGTTCGGTCCTATGCACTAAATGGCTCAGTTATGATAGGAACATAATGGGATACAATATCAGACTAAAAATAAATGCTTCCTAAATGTTCATTTCTATTCAACTCCCAAAATTCTAGGGGGGAACCCAGCGCTAGCCTCCCACTGTATGAACCCTGGTATGTATACTCCACACTGTACATGAGAGAAACAATCGTTGTATTGAGAAAGTGTAATTTGAAAATGAAAAGCAGTACAAGCACACACGTGGAATTCAACTTACCCGGCATGGATGGTGGCACAGACTGAACGATCCCTCCCATAGGATCCGGAACCTCCATACAATACCAAAAAAAAACACAAGACAACAATGATATTTGTAACATAACAGCTGGCCTCGCTGAATTGCCCCCCCCCTCCCCCGTCATTACTTTTCACTGACATTCTTGTACCATAACCCCCCCTCCCCCGTCATTACTTTTCACTGACATTCTTGTACCATAACCCCCCCTCCCCCGTCATTACTTTTCACTGACATTCTTGTACCATAACCCCCCCTCCCCCGTCATTACTTTTCACTGACATTCTTGTACCATAACCCCCCCTCCCCCGTCATTACTTTTCACTGACATTCTTGTACCATAACCCCCCCAGCCCTAGCTGGACACCCAAATATCAGTAAGTTGAAATGAAATTCAACTTACCCGGCATGGATGATGTCACAGACCGAAAAAGACCACCGAGTTCGTTCTCTCTCAGGTTGGATCCGGAAGTGCCACATACTGTTTGTTCATGGTTGCTCTCTCTCTCTTTCCACAAATGCACGCATACACACACACACACACACACACACACAAGAAAAAAGAAGCTACAGGTGAATACAGATCATAAAAATAAATGTATAATTTATTATACATAAATTGACTGGTGTACACACACACACACATGAAATTCAACTTACATGGGCATAGTAGTCTCGATCCAAAAAGATCCAGAGTTCCCTCCCAGGTTGTATACGGAAGTGCCACATACTGTTTGTCCACGGTTGCTCTCTCTCATTCCACAAATGCACACACACACACATACACACACACACACACACTAGAAAAAAGAAGATACAGGTGAATATAGATCATAAAAATAAATGTATAATATAAATTGACTGGTGTACACACATACATACATGAAATTCAACTTACATGGGCATAGAAAAGACCCCCCCTCCCCGAGTTCGTTCCCTCCCCGGTTAGATCTGGAAGCGCCAGAATAACATTTCAACTCCACGCACACACATATACATCGAGTGTGAAGCTCCACTACAACACCACAAAAACACAGACAACGACAACGACAATAACAATACATATTACAACTTTTGGGATGTTCAGGGGGGGGAGGAGCAGCCACAAATATCAAAGTCTGTGGTCCTTCACACAAAAGATTATGGAATATCAATGGGTGTGTTGTCATCTTTCTTCCACTCTCCCCCTACCTCATCCACCTGACTCTTGATCTTCGATTCCGCCTTCTCCGACCGCGAGGACGTCCAGAACTCGGAGCAGGAGGAGCCACTTCCCCTTCTTCATCACTGGAACCTGCTGCCTATTCGTGTTTCATCATTGGAAGACTCAGGTCCGGTATCCTCTCCTTCATGACTGGAAGACTCTGCTCCTGTCGCCTCATCTGCGTAATCGGGTCGGTGACTGCATTCACATCTGGTCCTAGTAGTATATGTGGTAAAAAAAAATTTTTTAATTTTTTTGAAAATTTGAATTTGTTCAAAAAACCACAAGCCACTTTCAAATCTCAAAACTCAATGAAATATATATATATTATAGCTAAACAGCTTACTCTATCTCAATATAGCTATAAACAAGTCCTTTCCACAACAGAAGCTTGCTATTTTTCACGAGAAAGACAAGAGAAAGACAAGCTTACCTCGATCATCTTCTTGACTCCCATTTTCAGTATCAGAGTTGACGGGGTCTGGTCCACCAACCCTGATACAGGGCCTCCTATAGCCCTAGATGGCGTCTCCCTTCTCTCCGCTTGATCCTGAGTCGCTAGAGTCAGCATCAAGCAAGTCTAAAACTTGCACCGCATTGTAATTTCTAGACGCCATCTTCCAAAAAATGACTTTGAAAAAAAATTTTTTTTTGCATAGTTACCGGGGTCACACGACACGCTCACTTTTATCCTATGATGTAATAAGCATTACCTAAGACTGTACGTAATAGGGAGGTCCCCAGTTGAACTGGCGATTTTATAAAAAATGGAGAAGACAGTAAGTCAAACTGCAAAGTCTTGGTCGGCAAAGAAGCGGTTGTTTCAATGTGTTATGGAAGGCTACTGGGCTCAAGCAATTTTTCGCTGCTTCTACAAAGCTCTGGAGATAACTGGATCCATAAATGAAGCTGCTGTGAAGAAGGTAACTTTTTTTAAAATTCGACGGAGAACCGATGTTTTTTTTTTTTGCCGAGGAAGAAATAAACGCAACTGCTGTGAGGTACTGTCGAAGCAGTCCTGGCTGAAAGCTATTTTAGATGCTTCTCCAATGCATTGGGCACCAGTGTATGCAATCTGAAGGTTCTAGCTATAATGTAACTATTTTTAAAAATTCGGAGAAGCCAACCGGTCTTCACCCGCTTTAAAGCGGGATTGGGAACGAAAGGGTTAAATATTATTCAATTTTCTCAATCAAAAAATGAGGGGAATCCCAAACTCTTGGTCTATTTAGTGATATATGGTTGCTATGGGGTTTTCCCAGCCAGCATCGAGTTAAAAAAATAAAACGGTAATGCACTATTCCGCGGTGAAAGATTAGATTTTTCCGCGCGCGTCCAAACAATTTGGGAACGAGAGGGTTAACTGTAATTAAATTTCACGACAATTTGTGTGATAGCTTCCTAAAATCCCATTTAATCTTTCAAAACTAAAGAGCCAGAATGAATACACTGGGCCATAATCCAAAATACAATCCTTTAAGTGTCCATGTAGATGTAAGTTCATGGTATAATACTGCTTACCATAAAGCTGCTCGAATACTTTACAAAATTCCATGATTAAAAAATCTCCTTCATTCACTTGTTGGATGGTTACTTCTCGTTGACAAAGTAAACTAGTAGCTTTCACAAACAATAGCCAACAGTCATAATGCTCACTAGGAATTGTCTCCTTTAAAGCAAATAAAGAATAAATAAGCGTCCAATTACGCCATTGCTCAGCTGTAAAGCCAGAAAAGCCAGATAATATTTTTAGTGGTATTCTACCAATTTCAGATGGAGTACTGAAACTGTCTACTTTGTTTTGGATAGATATGAATTGACCTTTATTTAAAACACCAATAGACATCCAGACAGTGAGTATGTGTTTTTCTGGACCCAGAAGTAAATTATGCATAGGGTCTATTACACTAAATTGAATAATATTGTAATAAGGTAACTCGGTCAAAACTGAGTATCTGCAACCATGATCACGTTCAATTTGTTTCTGTTGAGCAAGAGTTGAGCTATACTTGTGATCTAATGCATGCTGCCTATGGGATTTTGCATCTCTTGGAGTCCAATATGAACAATCAGTACCAGTGTAATCTGGTTTTTGCCCAAATGCTTCAGTTGGAAAAGTCTTCAGACAACGAGAGCAACCACAATAGGCATTGTGTCCAACAAATCCACTAACTTTTCTATAAGCTGGTATATCACAAGAAGTACATAGGAGTGCTGCTTGAACTATAACTTTTAATCCTTCAGATGATTCCATAGTAACACCATCCCACAAATGATTTAATTCTTTAACTAATGGACTTAAGTAACTATTTATAGTTTTTTTTGGCTCATGAGGTCCTGGAATGACACCAACTAATATTGTATTTTCCTTAAGGTACCTCTCATTTCGTGGCAAATTTAGAATAGATATATACATTACTCCAATCGAATAGTTACTGTATTTAAAAGGCTGAAACCAATCAACATTTAAGGCAAGGGCAAAGTTAAATGGTAAAGAAAGAAATGGCACTCCTTCAGGTTTGAGAAAATTATTCCATACTCTGCCATCATAAACATCCCTTAGCACATTATTAGAACAATCCCTCCTCCTCCATAATTCGCATTGAGTAACAAAACCAGGACGTTTCAATAGTTATTTTAATGAAGAAATTAAACTTTGATAACAAAATAATTGCCTTGGATATAGACGGATAGTTCCATAGGAAGTGCGTAAATTTTTCATTAGCACTGTGTCACAATGACTACGTTGAGATAAATGTGGGTGATTAGGAAATGGAATAAACGAACATTTACGGGATTTAAAGGTATTATCAGGTTGTTTGATTATACATGTTTCTAAGTGATATGTGACAGGCTCTGGGAAAACCAGGCATTTCTGGCAAACCAAAAAAAATGAGTTTTTTATGTCAATAAAAAGCTACAATTTATCTCAACTTAGTGCTAAAATACTGGAGGGTAAAACCTTTGACTCCACAGAAACTGGCAGTTGAACTGGGCTGTATTCAGCAAAGCAATTGAACTATCGTGAAAACATAAATTGAATTTCCACTTCCGGTATAATTAACGTTTCCGTATACTTAACGGCATACTCCGCATACGCAATTAAATTGTGCAGCCGCTTTTTAACGGCAACTAACGAAGTTTTGCATAGAGTTCTTTTTAGCTTTCAGAGTGTCTCGGAGCCTGTCTTGTCGGAATCCTTGGCTACTCTACTCGATGTAGGAGTAAACTTTCAGCCAGAGGTAAGCTGTAGATTGCATGCAATAGTCTCAAAGCTATGCCGTTTTTTTTTAGCTGCTTGTTTGAAACTCCACCCACTCCCCGTTTATTGTACTTCGAGAACGAGAGAGAATAAAAAGTAGCTTGTCTTTCCACAGCACGCTTGAGGTCTTTTAAGTTGTTTTGACATTTGAAATTTGGCATAGACTTAGAGTAAGGGTCACTAAGACTAATTCTGCAAAAAACAAAAATAGGAGAAAGAAAGAATTTTTGCGGATGACTTAGTTCTAGAGCCTATATCTCAATTTCAAATTTTTCCCGAAATGCCTGGTTTTCGCAGAGCCTGTCACATATATAGAATTACAATTTGGACAGCTTGCATACTTTATAAAAGTATCTGCTGTATTTCCAATAATTTTTTGGGCACTTTTCACATTATTAGGTAGAATATTTGCAAGTTCTTTCAGTTTGGTTAAATGAAAAACTATTGATATTGTGGATATAAAAGCAACAAAAAACTTGTACAATACTCTCATTCCGGAATCGGACATTCGAAAAAGTGCCTGCCAAGTAGATAAAAACATGGCGTAGATTCTTATCAATGGAATCAATTGAGGGTTTATATTAGCTGATGGAGAAGTCTCAGTGTCATCCCCATCATCAAACCAAAGTTCTGTTAATTCATGTTCCTCCTAATCAGTAATATATATTTTATTTGAATTAAAATGCTCTCATAAACAAGAAAAATTAAGAAACAAGACCATTAAAAAAATATTCGAAAATTGGGCTTCTACAGCTATGGCACGTAGCATGTGTGTGTGCTTGTGAGTGGGTTTGTGTAAGTGTGCGTGTTAGTGTGTGTGTGCATTTATATTTACCAACCTGTAACAAATCAAAATCTTCATCAGTGCTTTCCTCTCTATATGGTTCTATTTATTCTTCTTCCTGGCCACATTCCATCTGCTCATCCTCTTGATCTTATCATCTTGGTAAGCAGAGAAATGGAAGTCTGAATCAGGGTCAACTGCCTCCTCTACACATGTATTTGATGTTATCCAGGTTTTGTTTTCTTTAGAGTAATATAATCTTTTATGCTGATAATACTGTGTCTTTGATACTTTTTTGCCACAATGATAACAATAATAATACCGGTTCTCCATTCTTCTCAATCAGATTATAGATCAGAGATTTAGCTATTATTGAAATTACAGAACCCTAGTGAAAATAACCAGGTAATGCATACTTTTTATGCTCCAACTTTTTGCGCGCTACGTGCCGTCAACGCACACGCAAGTAAGTCATCGCCGATGTATCTGATATCATAAATTTGCAGGAAAAACTGTCCACTTTCATATTCCTGCCGACAGCATTTTAATTAATGGCATCCAAGGCCCGAAGGTTCTACTCCCAAGTCGTCCTGTGCAGGACGGTTAATTCGCACTGTTACGCAAGAAAGATCTACAACGCCCTCAAGACCGAGAAATGTTTGCTATGGACCGGGCGTAGCTTTGGAAGAAGTGGAAAATACCCTTAATAATAATACCTCCGCTGAATATAGTGACTATGAAGACTTCGAGTTTGAGGAGGGCCGACACTCTCAAGATAGGTTGCCTCAGGCCGATAAAGGAATGTCAGTCTCAACGCCTAACAATTCAGAAATTATTTCTTTCCTGCAACAGCAGCAACAAACTTTACAAAAACTTATAGATGGACAAAGAGCAATTGAAGAAAGGCAAACTTCGCTCGAGGAAAAGTTGACATACTTAGAAAATAAACTGTCTACCCCGCAACCTTCGCCGACGTCTAGCGCAGCCAGTAGCAGCGAAGGAAAAAGAAAGGAGTTGTAACACGTACATTATCGGTGAGTTTGGTCGACCTTTAAGTAATTATTGATAGTAGTAGTATTTAAAAATTATTTTACTAATAGAACAAAGTGTATTCTGTTCACAAAGAACGAGAAGTTCAATTTGATATTTCACAGCAGTAAGTAGCGAGTATGAGAAAGGTATTTCTAATATTAAACATCACTAACTAGTGATGTGCTTGAGCACAAATGGCGAGCGAGCCTAAAGACTATACTATTTTTATATGAATGATTTTGACTTCTAACACTGAAGCTACTAATAAGGTCCAGTTTTTAAATTTCGCATACACGGTAAAGGGATTTCAGTGCCATAGTAACAACTCTCTGCAACTGCTTCAATTGAAGGAAAAAAACAACAACAAATAAATACACGTTATTTAAAAGTTTTCTTGTGATATTCATTAGCTAGGTAGTGGTTGTAACACACAATGCTTTGACACAACTGGACATGTACCTACACAGACTTACCTTCGCAGTAGTCTAGTGGACAATGTATTTTCAAGTAAATACTGTTGCGCACGACTTATAACCATGACAAAGAGCGCATTGACTTACCACCGCCACTAACTCGAGTAGAAATGGAAGTCCCTTAAGTTTTCAAGTTTTAACTGCACCCACAAAAGAATTCAAAACGGTAAACAATTCAATTTCTAGGGTGATACGGGTACTGATCGATAAACCAGAGGATTCTGTTTAGTGCAATTTGGGACGGGGTCGACCACATAACTAACACAAAAACGCGAGGGTCAAAGTACAAAATGACATACATACGTCCATACATATATACAAATAAATAAATAAACTAGTGATGTGCTTGAGCACAAATGGCGAGCGAGCCTAAAGACTATACTATTTTTATATGAATGATTTAACACTGAAGCTACTGAAAATAAGGTCCAGTTTTAAAATTTCAAATACACGGTATAGGGATTTCAGTGCCATAGTAACAACTCTCTGCAACTGCTTGAATTGAAGGGAAAAAAACAACAACAAAACAATACACATTATTTAAACGTTTTCTTTGTGATATTCTTTAGCTAAGTAGTGGTTGTAACACACAAAGTGTTTTGACACAACTGGACATGCACCTACACAGACTTACCTTAGCGGTAGCCTAGTGAACAATGTATTTTCAAGTAAATACTGTTGCGCACGGCTTATAACCATGACAAAGAGCGCATTGACTTACCACCGCCACAAACTCGAATAGAAATGGAAGTCCCTTAAGTTTTCAAGTTTTAACTGCACCCGCAAAAGAATTCAAAACGGTAAACAATTCAATTTCTAGGGTGATACGGGTACTGATCGATAAAACCAGAGGATTCTGTTTAGTGCAATTTGGGACGGGGTCGACCACCTAACTAACACAAAAACGCCAGGGTCAAAGTACAAAACGACATACGTACGTCCAAACATATTAAACTAGTGGTGTGCTTGAGCACAAATGGCGAGCGAGCCTAAAGACTATACTATTTTTAACACTGAAGCTACTGAAAATAAGGTCAAGTTTTTAAATTTAGCATACAGGGTAAAGGGATTTCAGTGCCATAGTAACAACTCTCTGCAACTGCTTGAATTGAAGGAAAAAACAACAACAACAAAACAATACACGTTATTTAAAAGTTTCTTTGTGATATTCTTTAGCTAAGTAGTGGTTGTAACACACAATGCTTTGACACAGCTGGACATGCACCTACACAGACTTACCTTCGCAGTAGTCTAGTGGACAATGTATTTTCAGGTAAATACTGTGCGCACGGCTTATAACCATGACAAAGAGCGCATTGACTTACCACCGCCACTAACTCGAATAGAAATGGAAGTCCCTTAAGTTGTCAAGTTTTAACTGTACCGGCAAAAGAATTCAAAACGGTAAACAATTCAATTTCTAGGGTGATACGGGTACTGATCGATAAACCAGAGGATTCTGTTTAGTGCAATTTGGGACGGGGTCGACAACCGAACTAACACAAAAACGCGATGGTCAAAGTACAAAAATGCCTTACGTACGTCCATACATATATACAAATAAATAAATAAACTAGTGGTGTGCTTGAGCACAAATGGCGAGCGAGCCTGATAGTTAGGTAACATAAAATGTTACTATGTTTTAGCTTACTTCATGCAAACACTATAATAACAGTTATGACATTTGATTTCAGCAAACAAATACAAAATCACTCTCTTACCTTATTAATGGTAACTTTTGTAGTATCAAACATCAACCATTCTGATAATCTCAATCACTAGTAACTCTTGAACGCTCTCAGCTACGATAAAAAATAAACCAGTGTTATTATTTGTAATTTTAGACAACAAATATGAAAATTACTACTTACATCATTCTTGAGTATTGATAACTTCTGTAGTATCAAATTGAAGTTACTTTGACCATCTGAATTACCTAGAATTCTTGACAACAAGCTCTCACCTACAAAAACAAACGACAATCAATTTTAGCACACAAATACAAAATTACTTTCTTACCTCATTTTCTTGAGCAGTGGTAACTTTGTAGTACCAAATTTGAGCCAATCTGACTACTTGAATTTGCCAGTCACTGTTGACAAGCTCTTAGCTACAAAAAAGAAAGGCCAGAGTTAATTTTGCATATTTAGCTAACAAATATGGAATTGCGTACTTATCTCAGCTTCCCTCGAGAAGTAGTAGCTTCCTTAGCATTAATACTACGGCATTCTGACTACCAACGGCTCTTGACAACCAACAAGCGGCACTCCGTATCCCCCCATAAAACGGCGAAGTTTTGAAATTAAGTCTGGAAAAGGGTCTTCAATGTCATAGTAACCTGTCGAATCAACTTTTTGTGTCTTGAAAACAAGCGTTTTAGCAGGAATTTTCTCATACTTTGGAGCTTAAGTATAAAGTAAGGTGTGCTTAATGCTGTAGTAGTTTCAGAATAAACTGGAGTCAAGCCTAAATAGCCGTGTTTTTAGGAGAAAAAAGTTTCACGCGCGCGTTTAAAGAGCATACGTACCATACATACATACATACATAATATACTAGTGGTGTGCTTGAGCACAAATGGCGAGCGAGCCTGATAGTTAGGTAACATAAAATGTTACTATTTTTAGCTTACCTCATGCAAACACTATAGTAGCAGTTATGACATTTTATTTCAGCAAACAAATACAAATTCACTCTCTTACCTTATTAATGGTAACTTTTGTAGTATCAAACATATGCCATTCTGATAATCTCACTCACCAGTAACTCTTGAACAAGCTCTCAGCTACGATAAAAAATAAACCAGTGTTATTATTTGTAATTTTAGCCAACAAATATGGAATTACTACTTATATCATTCTTGAGTATTGATAACTTCTGTAGTATCAAATTGAAGTTACTTTGACCATCTGAATTACCTTGAATTCTTGACAAGCTCTCACCTACAAAAACAAAAGACAATCAATTTTAGCACACAAATACAAAATTACTTTCTTACCTCATTTTCTTGAGCTGTGGTAACTTTTGTAGTACCAAATTTGAGCCAATCTGACTATTTGAATTTACCAGTCACTGTTGAATTAGCTCTTAGCTACAAAAAAGAAAGGCCAGAGTTAATTTTGCATATTTAGCTAACAAATATGGAATTGCGTACTTATCTCAGCGTCCCTCGAGAAGTGGTAGCTTCCATAGCATACTACGGCATTCTGACTACCAACGGCTCTTGACAACCAACAACCGGCACTCCGTATCCCCCCATAAAACGGCGAAGTTTTTAAATTAAGTCTGGAAAAGGGTCTTCAATGCCATAGTAACCTGTCGAATCAACTTTTTGTGTCTTGAAAACAAGCGTTTTAGCAGGAATTTTCTCATACTTTGGAGCTTAAGTATAAAGTAAGGTTTGCTTAATGCTGTAGTTTCAGAATAAACTGGAGTCAAGCCTAAATAGCCGTGTTTTTAGGAGAAAAAAGTTCCCCGCGCGCGCGTTTAAAGAGCATACGTACCATCCATACATACATACATATATATATATATATACTAGTGGTGTGCTTGAGCACAAATGGCGAGCGAGCCTGATAGTTAGGTAACATAAAATGTTACTATGTTTTAGCTTACTTCATGCAAACACTATAATAGCAGTTATGACATTTGATTTCAGCAAACAAATACAAAATCACTCTCTTACCTTATTAATGGTAACTTTTATCAAACATCAACCATTCTAGTAATCTCAATCACCAGTAACTCTTGAACAAGCTCTCAGCTACGATAAAAAATAAACCAGTGTTATTATTTGTAATTTTAGCCAACAAATATGGAATTACTACTTACATCATTCTTGAGTATTGATAACTTCTGTAGTATCAAATTGAAGTTACTTTGACCATCGGAATTACCTTGAATTCTTGACAACAAGCTCTCACCTACAAAAACAAAAGACAATCAATTTTAGCACACAAATACACAATTACTTTCTTACCTCATTTTCTTGAGCAGTGGTAACTTTTGTAGTACCAAATTTGAGCCAATCTGACCATTTGAATTTACCAGTCACTGTTAACTAGCTCTTAGCTACAAAAAAGAAAGGCCAGAGTTAATTTTGCATATTTAGCTAACAAATATGGAATTGCGTACTTATCTCAGCTTCCCTCGAGAAGTAGTAGCTTCCATAGCATTAATACTACGGCATTCTGACTACCAACGGCTCTTGACAACCAACAACCGGCACTCCGTATCCCCCCATAAAACGGCGAAGTTTTGAAATTAAGTCTGGAAAAGGGTCTTCAATGCCATAGTAACCTGTCGAATCAACTTTTTGTGTCTTGAAAACAAGCGTTTTAGCAGGAATTTTCTCATACTTTGGAGCTCAAGTATAAAGTAAGGTTTGCTTAATGCTGTAGTTTCAGAATAAACTAGAGTCAAGCCTAAATAGCCGTGTTTTTAGGAGAAAAAAGTTCCCCGCGCGCGCGTTTAAAGAGCATACGTACCATCCATACATACATACATATATATATATATAACATATACCCGATTTTGCATTATCCACCCCTAATACTGTCTCGCTCGCTACGCTCGCTCGCCAACTAGTGGTGTGCTTGAGCACAAATGGTGAGCGAGCCTCTACACTATTGTTAAGCTACAATAACAAAGAATTGCTTGATGTATTGTATAGTGTTTCTTGTTCATTTAGCTAGTGATAAACCTGGTTTGTGCAAGTCTGCTAAATGCACAATAGTATTGTCTGAGCATGCAACCCCTGTCTCACAGCAGGGTAGAAACATTCCTGTTGGTATTGAACAAGCTGTGAAAAAAGAACTTACCAAACTCCTTGATGAGGGTAAAATAAAAGTCGAGTTTTTTTAATTAAGTATATGCGGTAAAGGGGTTTCAATGCCATAGTAACCGCTCCCCGCAACTGTTTGAATTGAAAAAGAAGCAACAAAATCAAGTCACGTTATTTCAATTTTTCTTTGTGATATTCTTAATAGTAGTTGTAACGCACAATACTTTCACACAATTGATCATACCTACGCAAGACTTACCTTCGTGGTTCGTCTAGTGGACAATGAATTTTCAAGTAAATGCTGTTCAATGCTTCTGATAATTTCAATCACCAGTAACTCTTGAACAAGCTCTCAGCTACGATAAAAAATAAACCAGTGTTATTATTTGTAATTTTTGCAAACAAATATGGAATTACTACTTACCTCAATTTCCTGAGTATTGATAACTTCTGTAGTATCAAATTGAAGTTACTTTGACCATCTGAATTACCTTGAATTGTTGACAAGCTCTCACCTACAAAAACAAAAGACAATCAATTTTAGCACACAAATACAAAATTACTTTTTTCTTGAGCAGTGGTAACTGTTGTAGTACCAAATTTGAGCCAATCTGACTATTTGAATATACCAGTCACTGTTGACAAGCTCTTAGCTACAAAAAAGAAAGGCCAGAGTTAATTTTGCATATTTAGCTAACTAATATGGAATTAGTACTTACCTCAGCTTCCCTCGAGAAGTATAGTAGCTTCTTTAGCATTAATACTACGGCATTCTGACTCTTGACAACCAACAACCGGCACTCCGTATCCCTCCCCATAAAACGGCGAAGTTTTGAAATTGAGTCTGGAAAAGGGTCTTCATTACCATAGTAACCGGTCGAATCAACTTTTTGTTTCTTGAAAAGCAAGTATTTTCGCAGGAATTTTCTCACACTTTGGAGCTTAAGTATAAAGTAAGGCTTGCTTAATGCTGTAGTTTCAGAATAAACTGGGGTCAAGCCTAAAAAGCCGTGTTTTTAGGAGAAAAGAGTTCCACGCGCGCGCGTTTAAAGGGCATACGTACCATCCCACATACATATATACATATAACATATACCCGAATTTGCATTATCCACCCCTAATACTGTCTCGCTCGCTCGCCAATAACATATACCCGATTTTGCATTATCCACCCCTAATACTGTCTCGCTCGCTTCGCTCGCTCGCCAATAAACATCCCCGATTTTCGATTGTGTTACCCCTGTAAGTGTCTCGCTCGCTATGCTCGCTCGCCAATTATTTAAAAAAATCAGATTTTCTTCTCATCACAACAAAGAGGTGAAAATTGGCATTATAAAGGAATTGGTATCACAACCAAATTGCAAATTTGAAGAAGCCAACATAGCCCGTAAGTTTTATTAAATGCACTTGTTTAACCCTCTCGTTCCCAAATTGTTTGGACGCGCGGGGAAAAATCTAATCTTCTACCGCGGAATAGTGCATTACCGTTTTATTTTTTTAACTCGATGCTGGCTGGGAAAAGCCCATAGCAACCATATATCACTAAATAGACCAAGAGTTTGGGATTCCCCTCATTTTTTGATTGAGAAAATTGAATAATATTTAGGCCCTCTACTATTACTTTAAAAAAAAAATTTTTTTTCCCAAAAAATTCCACTTTTCCCATCAATAAAAAAAAAAAAAATAGAAATAATATTGTTTGATATACTTTATACCAATATTATACTAGTTCAACAATAAAATATGTTGTTTGCTGTGTTTGGTGCTGATTGTGATCATGTAGGAGACATCTATGAGTGTCCACAAGGAACATATGCCATGGGACATCGGAGCTCCACTACAAAACAATTTCATATACACAAAAACACAAACAACAAAGATATTTGTAATACAAACAACAAATTATTCATGATCCTATATAATTGCAACTTTATGATGTATTGTATGCCGTTTAATACAGGATTTTTGTTTGGGAGGGAGGGGGGTGGGGCTCCGAGTGTACTTTGCCAGGTCCCGCATCTCCTTCATCAATGGAAAGACTCTGCTCCTGTTGCCTCATCTGCGTCCTCTTCAGAATCCCTCTTCACAATCGAGTCGGTGACTGCATACACATCTGGTCCTAGTAGTACATTCTGGTAAAAAAAAAATTAAATTTTTTTTGAAAATTTGAAATTGTTCAACAAACCACAACCCACTTTCAAATCTCAAAACTCAATGAAATATATGCAAAAAAATTCTTTTTTTCAAAGTCAATTTGGAAAGATGGCGTCTACCAGTTACGGTGCTGTGGAAGTTTTAGACTTGCTTGATACTAACTCTAGCGACTCAGGATCAAGCGGAGAAGAGGGAGACGACATCTAGGGCTATAGGAGGCCCTGTATCAGGGTTGGGGACCAGACCCCTCAACTCTGACACTGACAATGGAAGTCAAGAAGATGATCGATGTAAGCTTGTCTTTCTCTTAACTAGCAAGCTTCTGTTGTGGAAAGGACTTATTTATAGCTATATTGAGATAGAGAAAGCTGTTTAGCTATAATATATATAGTTACCTGGATCACATGACACGCTCACTTTTTTCCTCTGATGTAATAAGCATTACCTAAGACTGTACGTAATGGGGAGGCCCCCAGTTGAACTGGCGATTTTATAAAAAAAAATGAAGACAGTAAGTCAAACCGCAAAGTCTTGGTCGGCAAAGAAGCGGTTGTTTCAATGTGTTACGGAAGGCTACTGGGCTCGAGCAATTTTTCGCTGCTTCTACAAAGCTCTGGAGATGACTGGATCCATTTAATGAAGCTGCTGTGAAGAAGGTAACTTTTTTTTAAATTCGACGGAGAACCGATGTTTTTTTTTTTGCCGAGGAAGAAATAAACGCAACTGCTGTGAGGTACTGTCGAAGCAGCCCTGGCTGAAAGCTATTTTAGATGCTTCTCCAACGCATTGGGCACCTGTGTATGCAATCTGAAGGTTCTAGCTATAAAGTAACTATTTTTAAAAATTCGGAAAAGCCAACCGGTCTTCACCCGCTTCAAAGCGGGATTGGGAACGAAAGGGTTAACTATTTATATATTTTCATTTACTTTGATACATGCTAATTACATGGTCCCCGGCAGTTTCTCTCCTTTCATTTTGGTCCACAGTACACGTCCAACTAAAATACATGCTAATTACATGGTCTCCGGCATGTATTTTAGTTGGACGTGTACTGTGGACCAAAATGAAAGGAGAGAAACTGCCCGGGACCATGTAATTAGCATGTATTTTAGTTGGACGTGTCCAGTGGACCAAAATGAAAGGAGAGAAACTGCCGGAGACCATGTAATTAGCATGTATTTTAGTTGGACGTGTGTGGTGGACCAAAATGAAAAGAGAGAAACTGCCGAGGACCATGTAATTAGTATGCATTTTAGTTGGACGTGTGTGGTGGACCAAAATGAAAAGAGAGAAACTGCCGAGGACCATGTAATTAGCATGCATTTTAGTTGGACGTGTACAGTGGACCAAAATGAAAAGAGAGAAACTGCCGGGGACCATGTAATTAGCATGTATTTTAGTTGGACGTGTCCAGTGGACCAAAATGAAAGGAGAGAAACTGCCGGAGACCATGTAATTAGCATGTATTTTAGTTGGACGTGTGTGGTGGACCAAAATGAAAAGAGAGAAACTGCCGGGGACCATGTAATTAGCATGTATTTTAGTTGGACGTGTGTGGTGGACCAAAATGAAAAGAGAGAAACTGCCGAGGACCATGTAATTAGCATGCATTTTAGTTGGACGTGTACAGTGGACCAAAATGAAAAGAGAGAAACTGCTGGGGACCATGTAATTAGCATGTATTTTAGTTGGACGTGTCCAGTGGACCAAAATGAAAGGAAAGAAACTGCCGGAGACCATGTAATTAGCATGTATTTTAGTTGGACTTATATTAATGGTATAATGTTATAAGTCCTTCAATGACATCAGTATTTCATTTAGTTCAATGTAAAAAATAAATGGTCACTATGGGGGGGATAGGGCATTTTTGGGGTATTTTGCTTATTTGGTCATAAATCAGTCATCCATGTGTATTTTTTCATACTTCAAGTCATAAAATGATGAGTAAAGCATCATCTTCAAGATGAACTACAGATATATCAACTTGGCCCCACCCACCCAAAGTGATCGGTTTCATCGTCCACTCACCCTTTACCTACTAGGTACGATGTAACCCCCATCAGACATGATCCTCAACACTCCAAACTTTTTTCACACATTCAGTATACTTTTATCTCATAATTGTATTGATACTTTTTGGAATTTCTCCTTATTTTTTTTTTTATAATTGTTTTTGTCCAAAAATGTCCAAAAATTCATTTTTTTTTTGAAAAACTTGCATAACTAAATAAAAAAATAATTTTTTGAAAAAGTATCAGTTCATTTTAAAGAATAGAATATGAGTTTTAAGATGATATATAAACATAAAAATAAAAAATAGTGAGAGTAAGTTATGATGTACCGAAGTATGACCACTTTGGGAAAATTTAGTTTTGAGATAATTGAGGTTAAACACGACACTTGTAATAACAGCTGACAATGCCTGCAAGAAAGCATAATATTGCATACAGTTAATATTTAGATCTAAATTCAGGTTTTAGAAGTTATCTTGATATATTGGTTAGACCAAGTTCCATTAAACGTTACAGTAACATCTGATGGGGGCTCGGTCTAATCGTTGGATGGGACGTCACTGCCGACACCAACCCCGTCAGAGTCAGCCTGATCATCATGACTGCAACTAGTCTCAGAATCTGACTCAGAGGATTCCTCCTCTGAACCACTTGACTTGGCATCATCATTTTCACTTGACTCTGCATCATCATTTTGATCTGACTCTGCATTGTCAAGTTCATTTGCTTCTGCCATGTCACTCCTAGACTCACCACCGCCATTCTCATTAGCCGAATGCCCAGTATAATATTATCTGCTTCAGTTGAACCAGCATCAGGGAGAGCTACAGAACTATTGTCTGACAATGGACTTAAGGATTTACTATTTCTTGGGCGCAATAGAGCACTAGAGCTCCCAAAAGTAAATCCTATAGACCTAGGTGGTGAGCTAAATAATTTAGTCCTACTCACCGAGGGATGGGTAGCCTCTGAATCCATCCTTCTTCGTTTAGTAGGTGACTGTTGTTGCCACTGAGTGCCAAGGAACCCTTTAGGGCGCTTTCTACAAGTTCTCCTAGGCGTAGTTTCAAGAAACAACGAGAATAAAGAGAGAGCCATGCGGACACAAGTTCAAGTTCTTATCGAGCAAAAAAAAAAACATCGGCCGTGCGCACTCCCGCCTACTTCTACTACATAATTGCTTGTTGCTATAGTCACTGAGCACTTCCTGTGTGCTTTATTTTGAACCATAAAAAGCGTAGGTTTGACAGTAAACAAAGAAATAGTCGATCGATAGAAAGTAACGGTAAGAAATAAAGTGAACGGTTCTTTCCCGGGTGATTCAATAACTGAAACAATGAACTAGTGTGTATAAAAAAATCATTATAAGCTGTAGAAATGTCCAATGGTCTTGAAACTTGGGATCCACATCCAGTAAGCCTGTATCTACAATAAAAAAATTTAAAAAAAATTTTTTTTTTTTCCAACAAAAATTTCTTATCCCCCCCCTTATGCTAAAAATAATTATAAGAATATATCCTCAATATCAGTAAACTATCATATTTTTAACTCAGCCACTCACATTTCAAAACAGTTCACTTTTACTGATGTTCCTATTACCTCCACCAACTCATCTCTGTCTCTTTCGCAACCAACATGGGTATGCTTTGAAGCAAAAAACCAAACATCTCGACACAATTCATCATCAGCGAACTCATTTCCCATCAGATAAACCACAGCCTGCAATTTTGAATACATGTGAATGCATGACTTGGATTTAATGATTACTATATTCCTATGAATGTCTAACTTTAAAAGCTAAACATTCAATGCTTGGCTAGAACATTATTATGGTGGTACATGGTATTGTATCACTAACTTTAGCATCCAAAATGTCCCAACTATTATTGTCAAGAACTACAGATAAGTTTAATATCATAATTCTGGGCCATATGAGGGCTTTCTAGTGGTAAACTAACAAAAAAAGAATAGGAGTGATCAGATTATAAGTGCTGTGGAGAGAGGAGAGAGAGAGAGGCATGTGATGTGGCAAATCAGACATTCATAGTTTCCCTCACAATAATTTCACAAGACATTTACCTTTTAGTTTTCCTGCAAGCTCCTTTTCCTTTTCTTCAGTATTTTGGCAATAAACTAATAAATTAGCAATTTCACTATCAGGACAGTCCAATTTCTCTAAATCAAATGATAATAATTATAGTATTTTTTGTGAAATATTGTATATTACAAACTAGACACTGGCTTTATAAATGGTCAATAATGCTTAAATGCAGAGATAAAATCAATATGCAATACTTTTTATTGAATAAAATCAATATACAATACTATTCCTTGAACTGTTGCACAAACTAACCAACTTTCATTGTTTTTAGTCCATCAAAAAATGAAGCTTTGAGTAATGTAACTATGACCAATTGTATTCATTAATTTAAATATTCGGAGAGAAAGATAGTTCAAAGTACAAGAGTACCCAAGCGTGAGCCAGCCATTGTTGTTCTTGTTGTTCTGTATTATTTAAGCACCACATACTCAACCAGATCTTCCAACAAAATGTTCACCTGCTACGAAAATGTTAGACTCGCGTTAGCCTACGCGTTACTTATGACATAATAAACCTGTGCTGCCAGTTTAGTCGCTGACTAGAACAACCAGACCCTTTCCTACCACACCGCCCACCGATATAGGGTAGGAATAGAGTCGATGACGCCAGACTGTATACTGTGGGCATGATAAGTATTCAAGTAACCACTACCAAATTCTGTTAGGTGCATGATTGTCCCCTGATCTTTCTTCAACTAGCAGTTAGGTAAACGGTACTACCTCATTGAGCCAAAATAAATGATGCCTTTGTTTACCAGTAGCTGAATGAATCAACCTACCTAATTGGGTTCTATACTTGTTTACACAATTCCTCAAGGTTCAGCCAAATTTGTAACTCATCCTCAGACAACCAACGACTAGAGAATTTATGTTTTAATAACACAACTAAGAAGTTTCAAGGAAGTAAAAAATGCTAGCTATATCATCAGTTTATTTCAATAAACAAAAGCGACCTTAGTAGCATTTTGTTAAGGTAAACAAAAGGCAATCATTTACAATTCGGAGTAATAGTTTCGTAGGAATTATACTATATCAAAATCACTATAGACTACGATTAATGCAGTATCGTGAAAAATGTTCCTAAGAACATTGACTCCTCTGCACACGTAGGGACCACTGTTTTCCCTTTTTATATTATGGATTGTGACAGTATTACTTTCCAGCGTTTCGTTTTGCCTATAAGAATGTGCGCTAAACCACTCCACTGGCTTGATACTTCCACAGGTAATTGTTACCGAGTCACCTTCAGAGGTGACCATCCAATTAGGCAATACCTGACCGTACAGGACTTCCGTGAACACTTTAACTGATGAGTAATGGAAAAAGTATAAATTATCGTACCTACCCTCGCAGTTGTAATAGCCACTCTCATTCTTAGGTGTGTTCATTACAGTGACTATTTGATCAGATACAACAGAGCGACCCAACGTATATAACGGTAGTTTTAACCTTACACCAGCATTCGAGTTTTGTGGAGTGAAAGTCCAAATTACAGGAATTGAACTTCCACAGTATAATGTAACTTTCATTCCTTCTAAAACTTCTACCAAGTCAGGATACACATGGTATGCAGGTACTAAAATAAGTCTCCAATCTCTTTGTCCAAACACTGAAATTGTTTTGTAAGAATACAGGCACATGATTATAAGTTTAGTTGAAGGTAATAAACTGTGACCCATGAATCGAATATACATTGGTGAAACAATCTCTGAATAATAGTTAGCGTCTTTATTAACCCCACGCGCAAGCACGTTAGTAGTTTCTTCGACATTCCTTCATTCATTCTGTCAGTAGTAGATCTCGAAGTTTGGTTTAGCAACCTTTACCTGCGTCATTCAAAGTAATTGAATTATTTAGTAGGGGCTTTGCAATTTTGGAGTGCAGTTAAACTAATCAGAGTTAATTTATTACCCTAATTACTGGTGGGGGTAAGTTTATGAGTTAATTGTCATAGTTGTTCTCGGTACACAACAGTGTAGTTCCTTACCTGAAAATTCATTGTCCGATTGTCTAAGCACCAAGGTAAGTTTTGTGTTGGTATGTTCAGTAAACGTGAATGTGTGCAAGTGATGTGAGTTACAGCTACTGATTAGCTAAAGAATACCTAAACTAAACGTTCTAGTAACAAATATATTAGCTGCCTCATTTTGTGTTTAGCAGTTCCCTAATGAGTTGAGTGAGGCTAGTCAGGAGAAAATTTGCCAAGTTATTTTTCTTTTCAGGATTCACATGAATTCCATCCTTGTGGGGAATGATATGCCCCAAGTAATTTATTTTTGTCCAGGTTGAACGCACATGGTGACTTTGTGTCAGCTAGTCTTAGCAGTACCTTCTTCAGATTAGCATCACATTCTGCTTGGCTCCCATCTTGGCTCCCATCCAAGACCAAAATGTTATACTATCAATCCAACGGTATCCTGAAAGATCATCTAAGATAGAGTTCACTCTCCCTGGAACACTTTGGGCTTGCTAGAGATTCCAAACGATAATTAGTTTGAATGAAATAGTCTCCCCCTAACTCCCAATTAGCATCCAACTTACTGAATACCATTGCTCTTGTCAATTGGGCTGGGAAAGTAGTAGTAGTGTTTATTGTTGTAACAAAAGTGGAGTTAGAACGATTACTAGCTCCTACTACTTCTATTGCATCTCCTACTGTTTCGGTATGATTATCTAATATCTCACAGCAGTCCACTATTGATTCTGTGATAACATAATTGCAAATTAACATTAAAAGTTGAAAGAGAGAGCACAAATGCTCACTAACACATCTTCGGTAAAGCCTTGGCAAGAAGCAGCAGAAATGCAATGGCTAAAGAAATATTTTAAAAACCCTCTACTCAACAACATGTGATTTCTCAAATTGGAGTATTGATTTATAAGTAGCTCATGGGCTCATGCTCCTATAAAAATCAATCTGTTTTAAGTAATTCACCTCTTGAAGATATACATGGAAGATTTGTACTGATGAACTATCAAAATCTGCCCCAATTTTGCACTCCTTACTGTTGTCATGCACTCACACACGCAAACTTAGGCTCCAACTTTTAAAAAAATTATTTAAGGACAAACCACACCCATTAATCACCACTCCCCTAATTAGTATAGCCACACCCAAACACCACCCATATTAATTGGAATTATATTTTTGTAATGAAGTACAGTTGTTATTGTTTTTTGCACATATTGAGTAGTTTTTCATAGAAAATTGTGTAATGTCGTCACGGTTGAAGTTACCGTCATTAAAGAACTATTGTTGATTGTTTAAGAGTTGATCCTTGATCTATATACCCTTTTCTCAACATGGAAAAAACCCTCTCACTGTCAGCATAGTACTTAATAGAGCAGCTGATCTTCACATGTCCAACAGAGCGTAATTACATAAACACAACAGATTTTTTATTACAAAATATTATGTTATATAGATGGCAAGACACTTCAAGGACAAACAATAGGGCAGTACCAAACCCTTCAAGGACAAGGGACACAGTCCAAAAATATTAAGGACTGTCCTTCGGATTCAAGGACACTTGGAGCCTATGCGCAAACCTCGATATAACCGCTA
>WLWD01000553.1_pt1 | contig 94007 bp, 60 predicted proteins | sample 6712731 | NCBI WGS metagenome assembly WLWD01 (sample SAMN12718690, study PRJNA576275) | sponge metagenome | isolation source: marine sponge | host: Mycale hentscheli | place: New Zealand: South Island, Marlborough, Capsize Point | collected 2014-11-01
TCTAGCTGGGGTGACAGGGTCGATTGCAGACGGCTCTAACAGGTCTGAAGGCGAAGCGTCTGTAGGAAGACGACTCCAGCGGACGTGGGCCTAGGGGATAAAAGCGAGTTAGCGAGTTGTAGCAAATATTGCACTGCCTTAGTTGAAGTAGCAGCTAGCGAATAAATGGTCGCTACTGGCAGGGTTGTTTAAAGGGAGGAGATCTGGGTCAATAAAGGGCTAACAAAAATAAAACTGGAGAATCTGTAGTGGGGGTAGGCTACCAAAAAGAAAAAAAAAGGACGAGTCTGTGAGGGGGTTTGAGTGGCAGGCAAATTGTACTGAGTGTAGCGCTTCCAGTCGTCCTGGCGAAGCTGGTTAGGATGATCCTTCTGGGGGAGTTTGTCAAAGGTGGAGGTTCTTAAGGATAATATAGAGGTGGAGTGCCACAGGACAGCACAATAAGGAGAGAGAAATTGGTTGGAGAGAGGTCCCAGACCTGCTGAGCTTGCGCTCCATTGCTACAGTTTGTTTGTGGCTGTAGTATGGGAGAGCCATCCAGAGAAGGTGATGGATATGTTGACCTACAGGCAACTATGATAGCAAAGTGAAGGTAGTGTGGGGGCCGAGGCTGTCTGATACGATGCAGATCTCATCGATTGGAGATGGCCGAATTTTCGGCAGATTAACCCGATCTCTTTATGTCACAACATTTTTGGCTATGGGCAAGCATAGTGGGCACTGAGGCTGAGTTGCTGGAAAGGTGGCCTCTATGGGAGCCTCGCAGTAGTAATGGCGGGGCAGACGTCGTGTTTCATTTCAATGAACGGATAGATTATTCTTGCCATACTGTAGATTTGACCACATCTGCATCAAGTACAATGGCAGCCATAAAAGAGATGCCTGAAAAGCCAAAGTCAGTGAGAGAAGAGGGCAAAAAATGTCAAGAGGACAGAAGCAAACACTAGTTGTGAGAGGAGTTGATAGACAGTTTGAAATTTTTTTACTCCACTTTGGCAATAGGTCTTCTCTTAGGCTTGGTTTTGATTAGTTTCTTTACAAAAAGAAAAATAGTATGTCAGAGTAGCCATAATTTGTGGATTGTAGATTGCATATACATTTGTACTGCTAAACACTTACACTTTGGCTTTAAGCAAACTTGACGTAACTATAAAATTTATGTTAAGGGCACTAGCTCACAGTGAGCTACATAGAAGAAATTAGAAAATAATACTTATTGCATGAAATACAGACGGGCTAGCTTGCTCGTTGTGCTGAAGTACACTGAAGTTCTTTGCGCATGCCTGCCTTCACGCTAAGTTACAGCGTCGACTCTACCGAAACTTTGCAGTGTCTTTTAGCACGGTCGGTGTGAAAGTGGAATTCAGTTCTTCTTTAGAGTGATACTTGGATTGTGTCTATATTCTACAAAAGTCAACTTTCTATTCGGTAAGGCTAATTATTGAGATATATGTCTTAGTATTATTATGATATTAATGCAAATCAGTAGGATTACAATATTTTGAATTTAGCTAGCATCATTAGCTAATACTGAAATTAAAAAAACACCCAATAACAACAACAGTAAAATAATAACGTATTTATTATTATTTTTTATTTTTATTTATTTATTATTTTTTTTATTACTGTTATTATTTTTTATTACTATTATTATTATTATTTTTTACTATTATTTTTTTATTTTATTACTATTATTATTATTTTATCATTATTATTCTTCATATTCTTTACTATCATTGGTATTGAAGTTATCTACATTATTATAAGTTATTGCTAATTAGTTATTTGGATTGGGGACTGCGAAGCGATTACTAATTCTTTTTAAGCCCATTTAATTTAGACGGGTGAGTTATGCAGTATAAGCATAGCGTGCAGCCAAAAAAGTGCGTTCATTTGTGACGCTAAACATAACCCGCTCCCTTTCGAAACCTAGTGGTAACGAACCATAGAATTTATGCTGAGGGGTCTAGCTCGTAATAAGCTGATACGGGAAATTAGGAAATCCTTGTTGTATGAACTATAGCTAGGCTACCTTGCTCGTCTCGTTAAAGCAGCTGAACGCATTTGAGCAAGTAGCCATCTCCACAAGCTCGCTACCGAAACCTTAGCGGGTTCGTATGAAAATGTGTACTTAGTGTGATACTTGGATTCAGTCTGTATTAATATAAAATTCAGCTTTCTGGTAAGGCTGCTTAGTGTGTTTACTAGTTGCTATATTATTATAATTGAGTAATTTCAATAGTTAGGTGTCAATATTTTGAAATCTTCATCAATAATGAAATAAAATCGTAATAAGAACAACAGTAAAATATTAATGTTATTATTATTATTTTAATGTTATTATTTATTATTATTGTTGTTATCATCATTATTATAAGGTATTGCATTAGTATTATTTCTATAGTGTCATATAGAACTTAGTATTTTTATTGTTATTATTTTGTTATTACTGATTATTGTCATTTTGTTGTCATTGTTGATTTTGTTATTATCACTTTTGCTGCCGTTACTGTTACCAATAATTATTCACAGTTAACAAAAAACAAAAAAAAAAACAACAACATAATTCTGGGGATTTTAATTGGTACCTTATTTGTAGTTTTCACAAACAACTTTAAGCAAGCCATAAATCCATTGAAGTCATGAATAAGATTATTCATTCTTTTAGTACTTGTACCTTTTGGTTTAAGAAATAGTCACTGTTGCATTTAAACATGTTACAATAATATGGGAGTGATTTTATTATATATGTTATACAAATTTACATGTGCTGGTAGTGATTGAAGTAATGGAACTCATTAAGTTTCATGCCATCCAACAATCCCTGGCATCCTTGTGCAAGGATATTGTCCGTGGTGTGAAAAACTGGATGAAGAAGAAAGCTAACCAAAAAAGAGGATTGCAGTATGATCTTTCTGATAAGCTTCATTTCTTTGAAGCAAAAATGGTGGCTTTGGAGCTCTTTCTTGTCGATTCAGAACTATTGCAAAAGATAAGACCTGAAGAGCTCAAAAATGGCGCATGGACAAAGAAAGCCACAAAAGTAAGAAACTTTGTTTAATATTAGTAGATTGAATGTAATTTTTCAGTCCAATATGAAAATATATAAGTATTGATTACATTCCATCTATGTGTTACCCATTCACATAATTACTTATTCTTTCATTCTTTCCTTTATTTATTAGCTCCTCCTGTTACTCTCATAATTATTTCCTCCTATTTCATTACTTCACTATTAAAAGCTTGTGTTACTTGTTGACTTATATTTGCTACTCTTTGATAGGAAACTATGTCTCCTAATGTGATGGCTATGATTAAAGCCTTCAACCAACTCGCTTTAATGGTGCCCACGGAGATACTGGCAGAAAAAACACCTAAGGCCAGGGCCAAGGTCATTGAAGCCTTCATTAAGGTATGTGAAATTATGATGGTACACTTAGGTCATGTGCTTCAAGCTGTTAAAGCAAACAAGCATAAGCTAGTTTTATTGACATATGCTTGAAGCACAATTTCAATTACTTTTAAGGAAATTCAACACCAAATATATTAATAAATCAAAGTGTGACACCAAACCAATTTAGCCGCATTTTATAATTTGTAAGGAAAGTAATTAGAATGCTTAAGTCAGTGAAAATTGATGTACTATTGTTGTGTATGACATTATTTATAAAGAACACTCAACTAATATTTTTCATCTTGTAGCCTAATGTACACACTCCTCCCGGCATTTCAAATTTGTTTACACCGACAGTAACACTTTGGTTTGGTAACAATCTCACATGGGTATATTTTCCCAGCATCAGGTGTTTGGAGCAGAATTAGTTTTAACTCAGCAGTTAAAGCTCTTGAAAAACAGTTACTCAAATGCTTACTAGAACAAACGCTTAAGTACTTGCCCTATGTCTGGGTGATTTTAATTTGATATTAATTTTAGTTACTCCAACAATACTTTGTCTAGGCAAATATCAGCTGAAAAAAAATGCTTATAGCTATGCAAACTGACTATTTTTTATGTTTATTGCATTACAGATAGCCATGGAGTGTCGAGCAGTGCGCATTTACAATTCCCTCAAGGCTATTTTGGGTGGCCTGCAAAGCACTCCCATTCACAGGCTCAGTGACTCCTGGAAAGCAGTTTCTTCTAGGAAGAATAAGTAAGATGAACATTAACTTAATGAATGTAGATTGCATGCTTGAACTACTTTGCTTGAAACGTTATCTTAAAATGTTTGAGGCAAATTCTTTTTGTAATTTACTATGGTTATGAAACAGGAAAATTATCTATGTGGGGGTTTAAGCTGACTTTTCTTTAAGCGTGGTAGACTGCCACTAGAGTCAGTCTATAACCAATCTCCTGCCTCTTGATCATTTAAATACTAGCTCCTCCTAAACACGCACGGGCGTCCAGGAAGTCATACAATGATGCAGGTGAACATAAGGTGAGACTGACTGAAAGGGAGTGGACTAAGCCATGCAATATATATAGCAAGTCCACCCATGGGTGAAACATAAATAAAGTGTGCTACACTTCACACGCTCAATGAACACATGTGTGAATTATAGAATGTTCTAGAACACGCTCAGTAGATAGAATGTTCTGAAACAAGTTATAGTGTCAAGTGAATCAATAACAAATTGTCAGTTCATTCAGTGGGCGGTGTCCCACAGTCTAAAAGTTTTAATTATGCTTCATGCTTTCTATAAACAGATGCAAATAAGACTATGATCTTTTAGTCACTAGCTCCAAAAATTTTCAATTACGCGGTAGGTTCTTGATTTTTCACAGACACTTAAACTCGCCGAAATCATTGGCGGGGTCCTTCCTGTTGGCATTTATTATCCTCCCCTGTGGCATTTAGAACCCTAGCTTGTGACATTTAGTACCCTAGCTCACTCCACCTTCTCTATTGTTTGGAATAGCTACTTGACATTTCTGACACATTTGTATAATATTCAAAATTTTAGGGATATTATAACAAAGAAATATTTTTATTTTTTAATACTGATATTAAAATAAAGTGATGAGTATCTACAACTGATTAAATAAGTTACAACAGCTAATGACATTCGAAATTCTGAGAACTGACTGTCCTTTAAAAAGTCAATGGACGGTCTCCCTTCAATCCTGATGTATCATTGTATGCCAGCCACAAGATGAAGAAGTAAATTTGGAGGAAATTCCTCTCCGTTTTGTTTTCTTACTTGGGTAGATATTTCTTTCAGGGGTGTAACTTCCGAGGTAACTTCTTCTCCGTACTCAGTAGAAATGTGTGCACACCATTGTTGCCATACATTGACACAGTATTTTTTGTCAGCCATGGTCTTAGAAGGTATAGCACTAAGCTTGGCCTTCATAACCTTATCCTCGTTTTTCCTGGGAGCAAATGTTCTCTTTTGTCGCTTTGTTGGAGGCTCCAAGTTATAGCCGTGAACAGAATGTTCCGTGAGTTGTTCTTGCTGAATAGCTGGGTCCTTGACCAGTAACTAAGGTTTGTTCGCTATCAAACGTTTCCTCGTTTAAAAGGTCCATAATTTCTGGTAATAAAAAGTACAGGAATGAGTCCATAATTGTCTTCCATTAATCAAGTTAGCCTGAGAAGTGGTGGAACAGGCTGTATCACCTAGCTAGCTTCTTTTTTTTAGTGACTAAATCAGTTTGACAGAGGCACCAAGGAAACTACCAGATTTAGGAAATGCCTCAGGCCCCTAGTAGCACCCTTGCTTCGCTCGGGATGCTACAGCTCAGGGCCTTCGGGATTCCTAAATCCGGTAGTTTCCTCGGTGCCTCTGTCTAACTTATATTTAGACGTGTAATGATTGATATTAGCATTGTCATTGCTACACATAGTAAATGTTGTAAGATCATCTCAGCTTGTTTATTGAACTCTGTGAAGGCCTCATTAAGCCAAACAGTTATGCATACATCTGGAGTATTTTGTTTTTGTGAATGATTTAAACATTCAATATTATATTCAGGCAATTTGACAAGCTCAGTGAGCTAATGTCAGAACAAAACAATAATCAAGCATATACAGCCAAAGTACAGAAATATCTGGAAAATGGAGCGCCATTTGTACCGTTCTTGGGAGTGTTTCTTACTCAAGTAAGTTAGAATAACAATAAATACTTTAATAAATACATTATTTTAATAATCATTATTTTTATTATTATTATTATTATTATTATTATTATTATTAAAAATAAAGGAATTAGTGAATATAGGGATATTGTGTGTTTTGTAATTGTTTGCAATAATTAAATATTTTTTATACACTTTGATATTAAAAGACATCTTTTTGATAAGCGTTTAATGTTAACCTTGTTTCATTAGGTCCTCCAAACAGAGGCCTATCAGGACATCAAAAGGTCAAGCAATGACCGTGGTCCTATTACACCAGACATCAAAAAATGCCCTGCTGACGTTAGTGGCCAAAATAATGCACCTAAAAAGTCTGACGACTACAATGGCTTGAGTAGCGTGCTCAAAAGTAGCAACGTACAATTAGATTCTGAGAAAATGCACGACATTAAATCATCAGGGAATGATCACAGTGAAATTTGTGATAGTTGTGAAGAGCACTCGGACAGCGATGTTGTATTCATCGATGACATCTTTGTTGAAATGTGTGAAGGCAATTCAACCATCAACACAGAACTTCAGATCAAAGATTACTTCAATATTTTGCGAGTCTTGTTCACTATCAAAGAGAAAATGGAAGTTAATACACAGCTAAGAGAAGATACACTAGAAGAAAAAGGAAGGAATGGGTTGGCAGACGAAATAAAAGAAAATGCAGAAAACAATAGCAATGGGCAAACAGAGGAAACAGAAGCGGGAAAGGAAAATACTAGCTCGGAGATCAATCAGACAGATAACATTGATGAGGTCGACAAGAACAAAGAAGATGAGCAAAAAAATGTAACATCAAATAACGATGCCAATGATCACTTACAAAGGCTACAATCAGCTAGCTCAAGCCAAAGAAATTGTTTTACTTCAGTAAAGGCAGTGAGAAATGTTTTACAAGAAGGCACTGTTAGCTCTGAGAAAGAAAATTATAAACTGTCATTACTGAGAGAGAAGTAAACACATTATTGTTTTATCACTAACATTTGAAAATGTTGAATAGTTTTAATGAAAAATCACATTTCAAATAAAGCAATGAAAATGGCAACATAAAATTAGCCCAGATATTAAAAATAATGTATAATGACCTTAAACTAAAGTTACATAACTTGAACAAAGTACAGTACAACCCTCTTTGACTTCAAAAGTATTTGTTGCCAATGAGCTTCAAGAAAGTATTTTGATACATAGTGAAGACCTGGCATTGCATTTTAATTCATCTGTCATACTCTTCAACAAATGCAATACTTTATTATGAGTTTTTTGTTCAGTGTGCAAATACCCCCACAACTACTGTGAAAAAATGCCCCCTTTACTATTCACTTAATATGTGTTGCCTTGTTTGTTATTATAAACCTACCTGACCAGTGTTTGCTGTGCGAGGCGGGGCCACAGCAGATGTGTGTTGAGTAATAATGTTGGCAGGGCATGCAAGACCGTCAACTCCATCCCCTTTTACCATCTCCTCACGAAGCCAATGGAGGTTATACCTGGTATTTCCCAAGCCGGGCCCAAACCAATGGTGCGTGCAAGCCACCATCCCTCCAAAGGCTCAACCCCCCTCCACCTCTGCCTCATCTCCAGCTATGTTAACCCTTACCTAGTAGATATATATTGCTACGTAATATTATACAAGGACGAAAATCATTAATAATAGGTCAGTTAGCTTCTCGGTATCTTAATTATTGTTGTACAAGTTGGTGATGACTAAGTCTTCCAAGCCCTTTGCTGCTACCGTCACTGTTGCCCAGATGCAGAAACTGTGCCCACAGTTCTTCCCTCTATCCACTTTAGCCTCCTGCAAGGCCTTCCTCACCCTGGCTTCAAAGCACTGCCTTGTCTGGGGTGATCCATGAACAAAGGGCCAGCCTTGTTTCCTCTTATCATGAGATATCTGAACAGAGCTGATATACAGGGCAGAGATTCACTGATGTCTTCCCCAAAAAATGTTACAATACAAAAGGATACATGTCTAGAACGTTCAGGGGGGTGAAGAAAATCATCTAGATTCCATTGTTATATCAACCACAAGTGCTGAATCATATCTGCTCTGGCTTCCCATTGGAGTCCATCTCATGTCCTAGACCATCCTGTATCTGTAAATGACGAGTTGCAGACAAATATGTCTTATTTGTAGCATGCTTCAGTCCAGTGCGCCAGGTATGCAACAAAGTGACATAGCATCTCTTGTGTGATGCTGGTGCTGAGCTCAGCTTCACGTTCTGGAGAAATGTCAGGAACCTCCCATGCGTACTGCAGTAGACCTCTGTGTAACCCTCTCCAAAAATATCTTGAAACAGCTTCTTGAGGTCCAGTCTAGTTTTGATGAATCAGCACTTAGATCATCCTCTCATCCTATGTGCTTGGCTGTCATCTTGCCTCTTGCACTTGTTGAACGAAAGATGCCACGCCATCTCTCGAAGTCAATCACAGGAATATGGCTACGTGACAATGTGATGTTGTAATTTGCTGTGAAAATGAATAGAACTCTCATATGATGCATTGCTGACTCCATCCTACTCCTGCTGGAGTTGAAGATGGCCACTACTGTGGTATTATCACAGTGACACCTGCAACCTGGCCTCTCCACTTCTTACCTCAGGTTTGCAATACTAAATATAGCTTAACTTCGTCGGCTAAAGTTTTAATGGTGAATTGCTATATACTGTTTAGCAAAACTTAAGTTTAGAAAATGTAATACTGTAGTTTTATGTAACCTACCCAAGCTTGGTCAACATATTGAGAGGAAACATAAAACTTTTTTTTTCAAGTAATGACAATACAAAGCAAGAAAGAAAACAGAAATTGCAATTAAGGATAACTTCAACTTGACCAAAAACAAACAACAAAACAAAAAACAAAAAACAAAAAAAAACTAAACTCAATAATGCTGTTCAAGGATGGAGGGAGAGTAGGGAACCTGTGCAGCCAAAGGCAGGTGTTCCCTATCCACAGCGCTATGGCCAGTCTCCTGAATAAAGGCGCTGGAGTCAGCAGGACTAATCCTATCGCCTGGGCACGGCTGATAGCAGAGATGGTAGAAATAGTGTCCTCAACAAGCCCTCCCAACGTCACAGTCACCATAGAATATGAACTCCCCTAACTTTGTAAGATTCTTATTGCACAATGTCTCTCCTCTTCTGTCTGGTAGCTTTTTGCCGCTTTTGTTTTTTTTCCCTAGGATTATGTTGAAGTCTATCACCAAATTTCTTGAGCTCACACTATGTTCATAATTGTTTTTAAAGTAGCATGGGATGGGGGGTGGATACACATCTAGCGATAACCTACTGAGTTGCTTTGGTTTAACTATTTTATACAATAGTTACCCTTTTTTAACAGAGTAAGAGACCAAATACAAAGAGCAGATATTGTTGTTTTGAGGGTGAAAAATATGCCAAGTTAATACAGCGAGGGTCCTCCCAAAATACAGTCAACAGGATAAATGCATTTCGTTCCCTTTCTTCCTCCTTTAAACTAAACCGTAGTAACTGAATGACATCCGGCGACGTTCACCGGGCAAGACTTTACACTCATGACATATAATTCTCTGTGTCAGTTATAAAGGGATGAGTAACCAATCTTGTAAGAAAGCTTCATGTAGAAAGCATGACATTTTATTCCATCTATGAGTTACTGTGGGCGGAAGATCAGAGAAAGAGAAGAAATAAAGAGAGAAGATAAAGAACAGAGACAGTGTGTGTGTGTCATTATAAGATTTAAATATTATTAGCAGTGCATGCATTATTAGTGTTTATTTTGTGCCCCAGATGTTCCGGTTGACCCTCATTCATACTTCCCTTGCGCATGCGGGTCTTGAGCTACATAAACTCAAACCCGCCTGCGTATCATCAGTTCCTACTCCGTACACCACATTAGATTTAGTTAGTCCAAACCGAATTTAGACTTTGGGGAGGGCTAGCGAATCGGTAGGAACTCTGGTGGCAGCGGTCATCAGAGTCTCTAAGAGATAGTAGTTGGAGGCCTGGTGGCTTACCTTGTCCGTTCCCTAGTGGCCAGAACCCTGCCCACCTACAATTGGCGGCGGCGTTGGACAGAGAACTTATTGTATTCGCCTATTCCTTCAGAGGCCGTCGACCAGCGTCCCCACAATTGGTGGCTAGCGGTGCGGAAACTAACTTTCCCTATGCTTATCGAATTGCGTTGCCTCTTCGGACTATCAGCATTTGGAGCTCACCACACGTGGCACCTAATTGGACTTTGCTGAGTTGAACTTGTCATTTTCTGTGTTTGTTACTTGTCTGTTAATTGGCTTTAATTGTCATTTGTAGCATTTTGTTCGTGTGTGCGTTTTACTGGCTGTTTGAGTTTTGTATTCCCTTATTTGGTCTTGTGCTGTTTATCACCTTGTCATTTGCTGTGTCAGAGTGTTTTGTTTACTTTTTGGACTTTGTCATTTTGTGATCTGTTGTTGTGGATGAGCCAGAGGGAGCAACTGGATAGAGTGTGCAAACGCAAGAAGCAGGTTGTGGTATTGAACTGTGGTAATTCTAGTAGTAGTAGTGTGGAGCATAGTTCTGATACTTCCGTTCCGCCTAGTTTATTGTCTGGTAGCAGTTCGCCTGCTGTGTCTAGTATTCTTAGTGACTCTAATTCTATTTCTAGTGATATTTCTAGCCTTACAATTGATTCACCTGAGGGTGAGAATAGTAGTCCTGTATTGAGTTGTCGTGAGACTGATAGCGATACTACTCTCGTGTTCCCCACCATGTCTGATGATGAAAGGGATCCTGAACATAGGAGTACTAGTCGCAGTACCTCCTCTATTAACCCTGAGATGTGTTCTATGTTCCGTGAGTTTTTCTCAGAGTTTACCAGGTCAGGCCTTATATCTGCCAGGCCCAATACTGGTCCTTGTGAGTCCGATGTGTTAAGACAGATTAGTGCCTTGAGTCCCCATAAAGATGGGATGGATATTGCAAAATTTATCAAAAAGCTGGAAGCCGATTTGTCCGATATTGGCTGTCCTAGAGCGAGATGGAAACAAGTGCTTTTACAAAAGCTTCAGTCTAAAGCAGCGTCTGCTATTGTTGCTGGTGTTGACCGTGAGTGCACTAGTTATGATCAGCTAAAAGAAATTCTCATTGAAGCTTTAGGCTGTAGTTTAACTGCGCTGGGTGCTAAGCTAACGACAGAGTTCGCCCAGGCTATGAAAACTATGTCTCCTTTAGAAGCTTATGTGCACTTGAAATCTGTTGTTGATTCGGTTGACATGATGTGTCGCACTAGAGAAGAGCTGTTACTTTTTGTTGCTTGTGCTACATATCGAGCGTCAAGGTCCGTCTCCCAGCGTGTGCTGATGGACTAGCGGGAATTCACGTCCTTCAGGGACTTGAACAAATTTGCACTATCCATAAATACCTCAGAGTCTGAAAGGTCCTCCCATAGTAGTGGTAGATATTTCAAGTCTAATACCAAAAATAATCGGTCATGTACCAGCACTGGATTCCACCAGCCTTGAAACAGCGTTGGAAAAATTACTGTTACATTACTGACTGCGGCTTTCATCCTGAATATATACTGTAAAAACATGGTAGTATCATTACAGTAAAATCAGCATTGAATCAGCAAGTATGGTTGGGGACCTCACAGTACTGGGAAAGCATTGTTGTAAGCTTACAGTATTGATATACAGGTGTACACAAAAATTTTAAAATGGAGAATAGGCAGAATCCAAGTAAGTGTTTCTTTACACTACAGTGTTGGCATTGAAAATTGCTACCTTTGGTCAGGAAAACACTACAAAGTAGTGAAAAAATATACTGTGTTAAAGGATGGTTGGATACAGTGCAGGTATGTAGGCTGGCTACTAGCTATATTGTGTAAAATAGGAATCAGGACTGAATTTACTCTCCAATGGCTGTGTTGGATAGTGGGATTCATGTATTTATTCGTGATTGTGTGACTTGTCTCCATCCACATCTAAATACTACAGTAACTGCTCAGATAGTAAAGTTTTATAACAAGGTAGCTATACTTATCCAATTGTTGTTATTTCTCATCATAAGTGTTTATATTTTATGTAGGAATATTTTGATGGCTTGTATGCGGATGTTCATGTTTTGCTCACGTTAGAGCAATTTCAAGATGCTGTTCCAGAAACATTAGCTTGCTATGTCACTTATGGAACACTGATTTTATATGAGAAGATTTCGATTCCCATCATACATATTACTGGTTTGTGTGAAGTTCCGCCTTCTATATTGCGATGGGATGCAGCAAATAAATGTCTTCTTCAAGTGTCCACACAAGTAATAGAATATATCTTGTAGCACTTGTTTCTTAATATCCCTTATTACATGAGTTTGAGCATGATATGTTGAGATATTTCAAAGCAGCTGATTTTATTATCATAAGCCACGCAAGTAAAAATATAGCCTGCAAGTGAAATACCTCACCATATATGGATGAGTATATTCTGTACTGATATCTTCAATACAGTATTTTGGGCTAATACTAATTATAATAACTCGTCTTTTAACTACAATTACCCACCTAATTCATTTTCCCCCATACATGACTCATGAGTCATAATGTCCAGGCCCCAAGGAATGATTTGTTTTTCTATTGTAAGCTTGTGAATCTATAGCAAAACAGGTAGCAGTGAACCAAAGTCCTTAGTAGGTGGGTAATAAAGTAGTTAATGCTTACTAGCCTTGGATATTATGGTCACAAAATGGTCCTTCTCCTTGGGCTGCACTCTCGGACTCGGACCATTATGAGCCATAATATCCTCGGAGCGAGCATTAACTATCGCTATCCAAATGTAATGAGCATATTCAATATAGCATGAGATAATGTCCATGTGCTATTGTGATTATTTCACAGGTCACTAACCTAAGAATACTTTGTGAAAATATATAGCATAGAATGAATTACTATGGTTGGTGAGTTATTACTGATATTTTCCCATAGTCGTTGCACGTTAGACTTTCCAATGTTTGACCAGTGGATATTTATTGACTTCAAGTTGGCTTATCCATAGGCTGACAATATTATGAATGGCACAGACTCTGTGATTTAAAAAGGAAGTAAAATATTCTTGTTGCCTGTATCAAGCAATCAACTGAAGTACTAATTTCACTCAGTGATTGTAAACTACCATCAGGCATTTCACTCTCTTGGCTTATGTTTTCATTTGCCTTTACATCACAAAATACACTAACTGGATTGTAAAATGCTTGGGTGTATTCTACTCTGATTATTATGTGTTCCGTTTTCCATTTATACTTATAATTACTTTTTCTTACTTAGATCTTTTAATTTTCAGTTGTGGAAAAGGCCTCCAGTCCTTATACACTTCTCCAGTATTACAAACATTTCTCAATAATGTTACAATTAAACAAAGCTATAGTGAAAAAAGTATTTATCAGCATGGAACATTGCGAAAAGTAAGTTATTATTATGTTTGTGTCACTCATTTTTCAGCATCTTGGTTGTATAATGTCACAGTGTAGTCAATGTTCACCAATAAAGTTCTCTGCTCTCCAGTTGAGCATTCCTGATGTTGGTGTCTTATCAATGAGGGAATTGCACCAGTCTTTTGATGTCCATCATGAAGGTGTAGATATGGAAATGAAAGTGGAATTATTTCAGGGCGTAGTTAAACAGAATACACAAATTATACACAGTGGCAATTACGTTAAACTTCTTTCCAATAATCATGAGGTAATAACCGTAATAATGTAGGAGGGTAGATACAAACCAAAGTAAACATTTCAATTAATCTGATGCAGCCAGCACATTATTGTAATCAGAGCTAATACCAAACAGATTGATATTGGATTTCGGTTTGTTTACCTGTACTTTAAACTCAAACCCCTGCCTTTCTTTTAAATCATTTTTATTTTTGTTTGGTGAGTGTGTTTTTTGTGTGTGTTTGTTGTTTGTGTGTATGTGTGTGTGTCCTTAGAAACTGTGTGCTTGCTGTCTTATGATTATTTGTGACCGTCTGCAAGAAAATTGGGCACAACGCGGCCCCCATCGGAAAAATTTTTTTTTTTCACTTACGCATGTATCGGCATCCAGATATTGAGCCCTCCAAGTTTTATTGCTGTACCTTTAGTTGTTTTCGCTATATTCGACCTAACCATTCCCTTCGTTAAGGCTTATTTAATACATTTTTAAGAATTCAATCGATCTTTTCCCGACGTTTACGCACGCCACGTTGTGCCCGATTTTCCCGTCGATGGTCACATTTTTCCTTATGTCTTAAATTTTCACTCTTTAAATCTTGCAGATTGAGTATGGTCAGCTTTTGGCAGCCAAGAATTATAATGGCAACCAACTATGTGTGATCAGAAAGATTGAGTTTCTTTGCTCACCACTTGGTGGTTTCATAACGAACCAGTTGGATTGCCCATTGCTGACAATGACTGATAACATTTTCATATTGGAATCTTTTGCCATTGGAAATGCAGTGTCAATAATCCTTGAATGCAGCAACTCATGCAAGTTCGTGTCAAAGCAATGTCCAAGGAACATAGAAAGATAACAGTGTCTTACTTCTCAAATAGAGTTTCAACATGATTATTCTAATTCAATGTATTTTTTAAATGAGTATTGTGTAAATCAGTAAGCCACATGTATATTCAAATTTGTGTAATCAAAAATATTAGCATTTTATATTAACATAGTAGATATTTCAGTGACTTCATCCAAGTTAGTTACCAACAACAACAACATGGTCCTATACGCTATATATGTACGGGAGAATTTTTAACGTATTTTATAATCTATTTTTGTAATCATGACATGGGTAGTAACACAAGACAACCAATGGAAGATGTTAAGGGACACCAGCAAACAAAAGGAAAGTAAATTTAGAGTTCTTTTCCGGTTTATTTATTGTAATGTACTTTCTATAAATTATATTTCCATGCAGCTACTCATCCCTGTCAAACCAATACCAACCAATACCAACCACCTCTAAAAGATATTGAGGTATGTTTGTATTATTCATTTGTAATTGCCAATAATATGAAAAGAATGCTATTCTCACTCAGGTTTATTTCCTGGATACAATCATAAAAGTTAGTTTTTCTAAAATTTATATTTCTTTTTTTGCTTACCTTCATCTGTACTTGCACATCTTCAGATGTCAACACTTCATCTTAAGCAATCAGTTAGTCTCCAAGGTTGGTCACATGGAATTTACATACATACTATTCTGATTTTATATTTACTGTGAGCTCCTTGTACAGCTTTCGTTTGAGCGTATAGCTGGAAATATTTACTAGAATTTAATTCTACAGTTTTCGGATTTCGCAAAAAAAAATTTCCACCAAACATTCACTTACCTTTGATTGTTTTGAAGATTGATCTTGACCCACAAACATTGTATCAGCAAACATCCTAATTATTATAAATCGCAAACTATCATTACTTCCGGCTATACAGTATATTCAGACTTGGGGTCAATACTTAAAATGTATTTGACAGTTGCCTATACAAATACTGTATCTAGAGAGTTTGTTTGATTGCATTACAAATACTTAAAAAAAATATACGAACATGCTTGCAAGGATAAACATGTGCTGTTGGTGTCCCACACAAGTACAATTATGTTGTGATTGCAGCAAAAATGTATTTAATTGCAATCAAATGCAATTGCAATGTGTTTGTGGCCCCAACTTTGGTGTATATATTATATGTGACCATCTACAGGAAAATCAAGCACTATGCGATGTGTGTAAATGTTTGAAAAGATTGATTTTTGATTCTTAAAAAATTATTAAATAAACCTATGGAATGAAATGGTTAAATCACATATATCGAAAACGGCTGAAGCTATGACTATAAAACTTGGCGAGTTCAATATGTGGATGCTGGTGGACGTGTAAGTGCAATAAAACTTTTTTTACAGGGCCCGCATTGTGCCCAATTTTCCTGTAGATGGTATAGCTTATCACTTAAATTAATTTTGAGGAAATCATTTAATGGCTGACTATGACTTTCATTGTGTTTTGGTTAACGTCACGAACAGAATTGCCGACACAAATTAGATCAAAATAGTTACTCAATAGAAGCAGTAGCTAACATAAGGTGTAAGGAAGCTTACGCAGAATACAAAAATAGCTAATGGACTTTAGTGGCGGATCCAGTAAATTGGTTTGTTTGAACCCCCCTCTTACACACTACCACATCCCTGACTAATCGCTCATTACCCCCAATTACCTTTCGGCATTTTCAGTCGTGCGAGCCTTTTTACCCGATGGGCTACCCCAGCAGCCATTTACAATCAAATTGACACAGTTGTAAGGTGTCACTGAAGCTCTTGGTTTGTTAGTTTGTCAAGTACGGTATTAAATTAGCTGTCAAATTGGTTGGAGATTGCTATGATCCAGAAAAAAATTGGATTTTTCTTTCTACCAGTTTTACTGTAGATGAGTGAGCACAAAGACCAAGGACTTACAAATAAGTTTTGCAGATAAATTCAAAGATGCTAGTAAATCACATTATTAGTCTTTTCTGTCATAATTTCTTTGTCCATTGATATTCAGCAAGCTGTTTATTTTGACACCACAACTTACTTTCATTACAAGTGACTATTTAATATTTAATTTAAACTCCTCAAATGATTAGGTGGGTGTGGTTATTGCTTCAAAAAGAACAACCCGCCCCATTTTTAAGTCTCTAGATCTGCCACTGAACTTGCTTGATATACAAAGTTCAGTGGACCATTTTCCAAAAAAATTTCTGAACAATACTATGCACTTTTGATTTAATATGGTCAGTCACCTTTAACTTAACAATTTGTGTGTTTGTAGCGCCAAGGAAGATGAGGTCATTTCTCTTTCAAGTGCACCCATGGCCGGCTATTCAGAGTGGAGTGTGACTGAACCTTGACCTGGAATAATTGATCAGAGAACTGTTTAATGATGTGTTTTTGTGGCATTTATAACTGTCACCATTCTACAAGATGTTTATAATAGTTTTCATCTTTTTCATTACAACTATTGGAGAGAACTTTATAACTTTATTTATTGAAAACTTATTTAATTACAGTGCAAACAACTTTTCAATTCTGAAAAGGCTTATTTTGAAAGATTCAATAAATTTGGTTATTATTTTAATGAAATTGCATGATTCATTCTAACAATATTGTAAAAGAGCCATGGTTGTTTCAGGACAGCTTACAGTATTGGACCTGTAATGTATTCGATGCTGGTACAAGGTTGAAAGGTCTGTTACAGTACTGAATGAAACCCTGATTCAGTAGTGATAGCGAAATCCTGATACAGGGTATTGCCGATTTATGCCGTACCGATACTGACTTAGACCACCGCCGGTCCAACACTGTAACGATACTGTACCAATACTGTTTACGGTACTGAAACCGGACGACTTTTTTGGTTGTGTAGTAGTCCTGTAGAGTGCTTCAAGTGTCACAAGTTGGGACACAGATTTTATGAGTGCAGAAGCACTGTCTCAAACAATCTTAGTGTGTCTAATAGTGCTCCTGGTAATTTCAATGGTAGACCTTCGGGTATTGTTTGCTTTACGTGCCACGAGCCCGGTCACAAATCGCCTGATTGCCCTACCAAGAAGTTTAATGAGAACAGTGACCATAAATCTGACCGTAACACTATTAGTGGCAATAAGGCTGGAGTAAAGAAAACTAGAACCTATAATAACAACTGGGTTTCTGTGAAAAATGGTGTCCCACACGTTATGGGTTTTGTGAATGGCACCCGTTGTAAGATCGTTCCCGACACGGGAGCTGAAATCTCTATTGTCCCTGGTTGTTTAGTATATGGAGACCAACTTACAGGTGACTTAGTTGATGTTAAAGAGTGGGATGGCAGACCTGTCACCCTTATTTAATGCCAAAGTTGCTGTCGCTCATACTGACAGCTTGTGTGGTTGTGTGCTGTTTTCGGTTCCCATGGAAGCAGCCACAGCTGAGCAGCTCTTGCTGGATGCCGCCTCCAAGTCAGATGTTCCAGGCCTGGGGGCGGGGCACCTACATGATACCTGTAGCATCCAGTCATCCACTCCGGTGGACGCTGGCTCTGGTGGTGTTGTGGAGAAGGCTACCTCTTCCACTCCTCCCACTAACCCAGAGGAGCCCTTGAATGTCAGAGTAGTAACCAGAAGTGTGTCTAAGAAGTTGACTAGTGATAAAGTTCGTAGTGAGAAGAATAATGTCAAGGAATCTGATCCTCAACCTTTTGATGATGAATTTGATAGGCTTGCAGCCATTGATGTTTCCTATGTACCCCCTGTGATAGGTGTTGGGCCTGCTGCTAGTGATCCTTCGGGAGCTGACCTTCTAAATGGTTCTGACGAGGATGGGTCTGGGGCTGGTGGTGAAGGTAGTGCTGTCAGAGACGGGCAACCTGGTGTTTCCTCCTCACCTTCCAACACTAACCTCTTACCCGATAGTATACCCTCTGAACCTTGTAATGTTACTGTTGTGGATGAATTGCAGTTGGCTCCTCCTGAGTTGTCTGACAATGTGAATGATGTTAAAAGTGCTTTGTTAGCAGACGACTCTTTAGCCAGATTCCGAGACTTGGGACACAAGGATTTAAATGGCTATTCTTTTGTTGATGGTCTGCTAGTTCATTCAGTGATTGTGGATGAGCCCACAGTGTCGAGAGTTGTTGTTCCTACTGTTTTCAGAAAGAAGCTATTATCTCTTGCCCACGATAGGACAGCTCACGTTGGAGTCAGGGGCATGAGAAGTGTGCTGGGTAAACGGTTTGTGTGGCCTGGTATTTATGATATTGTGAAGTATGTGAATTCGTGCGATGTTTGTTGTCGTGTTAATTGTGCTGGTAACAGGAAGTCTAAGTTGGTTGATCGACCCATCGTTTGTGTCCCGTTTGAGAGTGTGTGCGTGGACCTAGTTGGCCCCCTGCCTAAGGGTAAGAGGGGCGCCAAGTATCTCTTTACTTATGTTTGCTTGGCCAGTCGTTGGCCTGATGCTGTACCAATGCGTACTGCCTCTGCTGCTGAGGCTGCACAATGCTTTGTAGAGATCATAAGCAGGACAGGTATACCCCTCCGAGTGTTGTCGGATAGAGGGACTATATTCCTTTCAAAGTTGATGTCTGGCGTGTGTGATATGCTAGGCATAGATGCTGTTGCTACTTCCCCATACCGCCCTCAGTCTAACGGCATGGTGGAACGTATGCATGGGAGTTTAAAACCTATGCTCTCTAAAGCTGTGGAGGCAGGGTTAGATTGGGTTGATTTTCTTCCCCTTGCCCTTTTTGCTCTTAGACAAGTCCCCAATAGGGATGTTGGCTTCTCTCCCCATTGTATTGTATATGGGAGGGATGTGATGGGTCCCCTAGACATCCTTTACAAGGGTTGGGTTGACCGAGAGTTCGAGCCAGTTAATGTTGATGATTGGCTCCTTCAGTCGAACGATAGGTTGGCGGTCATACATGATCTGGCCGTAGCCAACCAAGCGGAGAGTGGTGTAAAGCGTGCCCTTAGTTTCAATAGGCACAAACAAGACAAGCCATTGGACATAGGTGCCAGTGTGCTCATGAGAATTCCCGGGATGAAGTCTGCACTTCAGGCAGCCTGGGAAGGCCCGTATAAAGTAGTGAGTAGTACATCAAGAGTGACATATCAGATTTCCAAGGGTGATGGTCATCCCATGAGACTTGCTCACAGGGATAATTTGAAGTTGTACACACCGAGACCGTTGTCAGTGAACGCGGTTACCTTGATTGCAGAGGAGCAGGGCATAGATCATAGTCTGCTCAGTAGTAAGGCAACCCTTGGTAATGATAAATGCCCTGGGTTTCGCCAAGATGATTTGGATTCCCTTTTGAAGGATTTGTGTAGTTACTTTAGTGAGACTCCTGGTTTATGCTCAGCAGGTACCTGCGTGATTGAACTTGCAGACGGGGCTGCTGTAGTCAATCTTCCCCCCAGGCAGATTCCAGCCGGTATTAGAGATGCTGTTCGTAGTGAACTGGACAAATTGTTAAAAGATGGCATTATTGTTCAATCAAACTCTGCCTGGGCAAGCCCACTTGTCCCTGTTCGGAAAAAGGATGGTAGTGTCAGAATCTGTGTAGATTTCCGTCTTTTGAACGCTGTTACTCCTCTAAGGCGATATTGGTTACCTTCCCTCACAGAAATTTTGGATCAAGTAGGGCCTAACGCATGTTTGTCGACATTAGACCTCACAGCTGGTTTCCACCAGTTAGCTATGGACGAACATTCCAGTCATCTCACTACATTTGTTTGCCCTTTTGGGAAGTTTAGGTATCTTAGAATGCCTTTTTGATTAAAGAACGCCCCTGCTATTTTTCAAGCTGTACTTGAGGACGTTCTGAAGCCAGTGTCACATTGTTCTAGAAATTATGTGGATGATGTTGTTATCTATAGTAAGTGTTGGTCAGATCATTTAGCACATCTGAGGAGTGTTATTGAGTGCCTGGGTGCTGCAGGGCTGACAATCAAATTGAGAAAGTGTTGCTTTGGTCGGCAACATCTGTTATACTTAGGTCACAAGATTGGCGCCGGGTTACTTGCTGTCCCGGAACATAGAGTCACTGCCCTTGCTAATTTTGCTAAACCCAAAACAAAGAAACAGCTTCGTTCGTTTCTGGGTTCAATCTCCTATTACCGCCGGTTCATACCCGGCTTTGCTGATTGTTCCAGTGCACTCACTCCTTCTACCTCCTTGAAGGCTCCTCTCCAGGTGGTCTGGACTGAGGAGATGGACTCTTGTTTTTGTAAGTTAAAGTCATCTTTATGTTATCAGTGTTTGTTAGTCATTCCAGTTGCTTCAGATGAGTTCGTCCTGTATACGGATGCATCCGGTGCGGGAGTTGGTGGTTGCCTACATGTACTACGAGGAAGAGAGGAACTTCCTGTTGGATTCTTTTCCCGTCAGTTGCGTCCGGCGGAGAAAAACTACTCCGTCTCGGAGCTCGAGACTTTGGCAATCGTGGCCTCGCTCAAACATTTTGAGTTTTACCTCTATACCAAGAGAGTGTTGGTAGTGACAGATCACAGGCCTTGCTTGGCCTTGTTGGAGGGTTCTTCGTTGAACAAACGTTTGCTGAGACTTGCCCTTGCCCTCCAGCAGTTCGATGTCAGAATTGAGTACAGACCAGGAAAGGATCATGCCAATGCTGATGGCATGAGTAGACAGGCGTGGCCATCGTCAGATGCTGAGTCCGCCCAAGTGTGCATTTCAGATTTGTCCCCTAGCCAAATCTTGGGAGGGGGTGATGTGGGCGGAGGATCAGAGAAAGAGAAGAAATAAAGAGAGAAGATAAAGAACAGAGACAGTGTGTGTGTGTCATTATAAGATTTAAATATTATTAGCAGTGCATGCATTATTAGTGTTTATTTTGTGCCCCGGATGTTCCGGTTGACCCTCATTCATACTTCCCTTGCGCATGCGGGTCTTGAGCTACATAAACTCAAACCCGCCTGCGTATCATCAGTTCCTACTCCGTACACCACATTAGATTTAGTTAGTCCAAACCGAATTTAGACTTTGGGGAGGGCTAGCGAATCGGTAGGAACTCTGGTGGCAGCGGTCATCAGAGTCTCTAAGAGATAGTAGTCGGAGGCCTGGTGGCTTACCTTGTCCGTTCCCTAGTGGCCAGAACCCTGCCCACCTACAATTGGTGGAGTCGTTGGACAGAGAACTTATAGTATTCGCCTATTCCTTCAGAGGCCGTCGACCGGCGTCCCCACAATTACCAACTGTTATTATTGACTAATCCTGTTACTCACATTATTATTTTCTTCTCTGTGTTACTGTCTTACTATTAAAAGTTAGTGTTACCAATTCATTTCTATTTGCTACTCCCTGACAGGCAAAAATGTGATGGCTATGATTGAAGCCTTCAACCAACTGGCTTCAACGGTACTTATGGAGATACTGGCAGAAAAAGAAAAACACCTATATAAGGCCAGTGTGGCATTTTGTGTAATCAATTATGCGTACAACTGTGGTTAACCAACCAATTCATTAGCATATTCAGTGTTATTGTATTTCTTTCCTGTTGAATCACTTACTTAACCAGTGATTTTTAGGACAATAACAATTTACAACTATAACGTTACAACTTCTTGTTCTGAATCAAATACAACATAAAGTTGTGACCAGTACTTAGTTGAGCAAGTGAAAACTAGTAATAACCAGGCAAAAACATCACATTGGCGATGAGGATCAAGGCAGTTTATGGACAACTCCTGTTCGATCATAACAGGGAAGACTGGACGTCTTATCAATCGCTTGGAAACTCTTGTTGGAAGCCACTACAATCCTCAACCTACTGCCACAGTTTAACTCAGCCTATTCAACTCCAGAATTCGCAGCCTAGCGAATCGGTCGCGGTATTTGTAGCCAAACTAAAGAAACTGTTGGAACACTGCGGATTTTCCGAGGCTAAATTGAAAGAGAAATTGAGAGAATACCTTATTTGTGGAATAAGGAATAAACGATAGCAGAAGAGACTACCCACGGAGGACAAAGCTAATATTTAAGAGGCCAATGGAAACCATTTTACAAGGTGTTAATCATGTTCAAGTTTAAATTGATGATATCACAGTGATAACAGAAGAACACCTAAATAACCTCCTGGAGGAAGTATTATCAAACTGGAAAAGTCTGGAATTCGCTTGAAACGTAACACATGTGCATTTATGCTGCCATTATGGGACATGGATCTCAGCCGAAGGATTACAGCCAACTAATAAAAAAAGTGGAAACAATTCGCATTGCGCCAGCTCCCACCAATATAACTCAGTTGAATTCTTTTCTGGGACTCAAACTATTATTGTAAATTTTTGCCAAATTTATCTGATACACTCTCTCCATTGTATAGGTTACTTCAGAAGAGAGAGGCCAGGAGGTGGGACAAGGAGTAACCGGATGCATTTGAGTTTGCAAAAAAAACAACAGCTCACTATTGATTGTGTCCTAGTTCACTATGACCTGCATGACTAAAAGTATTATCCTTGTCTGCGATGCCTCACTGTATGGCCCAGGAGCTGTGCTGTCACACAAATTTCCGAACACAGAATAGAAACCCATTACTTTGACATCCAGGTCATTGGCTCCCATTAGTACCAGTTTGGTTGAGAGTTCATAATCATGTCAGACCACATGCTACTTCAATAATTATTTAAAGAAATCACTTGCATTCCCACCATGGCATCAGCACGTTTTTAAATTGGGCATTGACACTGTCAGCTTACAAATATAAGATCCAGTACAAAGCAGGACTAGAGAATACTAATACAGACTTCTTGAGTCGTCTTCCACTTCTTGAAGTTCCAGCTCATGTGCCAGTGCCTGGGGAGACTGTGTTGGTCATGGACATACTTATTTCTTCAACTGTAATTGCTGCACATAGTAAAAGCATGGACAACAAAAGATCCCATATGGCACAGGTTCAAGAACCAATTGTTCAAAAGAAATCTATTGCGGACGTGGATGAACTGAAACCATACAAATTACAGCAGTCAGAATTAAGCTCTCACAATGGAATATGTCTCTTATTGGGAACGCGAGTAGTCATACCACTCCCAGACAGATCTGCAATGATTGTGCAACTTCATGAAAACCATCCTGGAATCTGCAAAATGAAGAGTCTCGCAAGATCCTATGTGTGGTCACGAATGGATAAAGACTTTGAAGACAAAGTGAGGACTTGTGATATATGGCTTTTTTTTTATGGCTTTTTTTTAAGTAAACCTGTAGGTTACATCAGGTGTATTCTTCTCTGGCACTCCCTTTGGCTCTGTCTCTCTCACGATACTATCCAGAAGGTACCACAGACGACTATAGTATGTCCAAGTTGAGTTGGCCGCAAGAAAAACTTGAATAACTTTAGAACGGAAGCAGCTACGCATCCGGGGTTTGCACCATTGGAAAGCTCGCGCCGAAGCGGTTAAAAATATTTCCTTAGTATACTCCAAAACCAGAGAGAAAATGTTATTCCAAAACTCAATACAAAAGTCTATGGGAATAGAAAAAACCACAGGTTTCCCGCTCAAAACGCGCCCGCTTTTAGTCACGCGGTACGGCTCAATTTATCACGCGGACTGTCTTCATTAAGAATTTTGTAAACAATGGGCGGCTTCTTCTCAGATTGCTGTGTTTCTAGCTTTATGTCGCGATTAGCTTAGGCTGTGAGTGTGGAAACAGGATAGACAGAGTGTTCTGTTGTCGCAGATGGTACAGGACCACCTGGTAGGGATGTTGGTAAGATTATTTGTTTACCTGTTCAATAACAAATGCCGTATATCCACTATATGTCAGTGATATAGCTATCATTTAGCTAGCAACTTTTAATACAGTCACACTTACGCTGTTTGCCGTTAAATTATGTGCTTGTCAAAGCCGTGTTTATGCCAATTCCTTTTCTTCACTACTATAGATGCCGTTTATCGTAAGGATTGACCAACTCAGGCTGCACTCCACCTTCAACTCGGATCACAACTATATTTTGTATATGTGTACTACTTAAATTCTATCATTTCATCAATTTTCATATACATTATTATAAATAAATGAAACAATTGATACGCTTATTTAACCAGAAAGTCAAGTAACTTTGTCTCTTTAGAAGAACGCCCCACCAGTTTGCGTTTTCCATCTGCTGTACATTATCTGCGGGTAAGAAACATAAATATAATTGAAAATGGACAAGATGAGCTATACAGCGCCGAAAAACTCCATAAACTCCATAAACGTTACTAAAAAATTTTCTTTCAATAGTTACAGTACTAGTGATGTGCTTGAGCACAAATGGCGAGCGAGCCTTAAACACACTAAATGTAAATTTGCCGTTTGAATGCTATCAGTTAGAAAATGGACTCAATAAGTACACAAGACGTAACTGTGTAGGCAAAAAATCAGATAGGTCAGAGACAAAACCTAACCTGTCAATAAAGGTAAAGATTTTTCATCAGCTAAGCAGTCCTAGTAACACACAGCACCTTTACATACACTTGTTCACTTGATGTACCAACACAAAAATTACTTCCTTCAGTGATTTGACTTACCACCGCCACTAACTCGAATAGAAATGTAGCTCCAGTAAGTTTTTGCACCCGCAAAACATTCAAAGCGGTAAACAATTCAATTTCTAAGGTGATACGGGTAATGGTCGCTAACCCAGAGGATTCTGTTTAGTGAAGTTTGGGACGGGGTCGAACGTTGGAGCGAACACAAAAATACGGAGGGTCAAAGTACAAAATGACATACGTACGTCCAAACATATATACAAACTAGTGGTGTGCTTGAGCACAAATGGCGAGCGAGCCTGATAGTTAGGTAACATAAAATGTTACTATGTTTTAGATTACTTCATGCAAACACTATAATAGCAGTTTATGACATTTGATTTCAGCAAACAAATACAAAATCACTCTCTTACCTTATTAATGGTAACTTTGTATATCAAACATCAACCATTCTGATAATCTCAATCACCAGTAACTCTTGAACAAGCTCTCAGCTACGATAAAAAATAAACCAGTGTCATTATTTGTAATTTTAGCCAACAAATATGGAATTACTACTTACATCATTCTTGAGTATTGATAGCTTCTGTAGTATAAAATTGAAGTTACTTTGACCATCTGAATTACCTTGAATTTTTGACAACAAGCTCTCACCTACAAAAACAAAAGACAATCAATTTTAGTACACAAATACAAAATTACTTTTTAACCTCATTTTCTTGAGCAGTTGTAACTTTTGTAGTACTAAATTTGAGCCAATCTGACTATTTGAATTTACCAGTCACTGTTGACTAGCTCTTAGCTACAAAAAAGAAAGGCCAGAGTTAATTTTGCATACTTAGCTAACAAATATGGAATTGCGTACTTATCTCAGCTTCCCTCGAGAAGTAGTAGCTTCCATAGCATTAATACTACGGCATTCTGACTATCAACGGCTCTTGACAACCAACAACCGGCACTCCGTATCCCCCCATAAAACGGCGAAGTTTTGAAATTAAGTTTGGAAAAGGGTCTTCAATGCCATAGTAACCTGTCGAATCAACTTTTTGTGTCTTGAAAACAAGCGTTTTAGCAGGAATTTTCTCATACTTTGGAGCTTAAGTATCAAGTAAGGTTTGCTTAATGCTGTAGTTTCAGAATAAACTGGAGTCAAGCCTAATTAGCCGTGTTTTTAGGGAAAAAAAGGTCCCCGCGCGCGCGTTTAAAGAGCATACGTACCATCCATACATACATACATATATATAATATATAACATATACCCGATTTTGCATTAACCACCCCTAATAGTATCTCGCTCGCTACGCCCGCTCGCCAATTAATCCGCACCTGTGCTACCACCCCTTTTTCACTTGCAACGTTGACGTTTGCGCGCTTAATTGACTTGGATTCACATGACTAAATTGCTTCCGGTAAAGTACTAAATGCATTCCTCAATTACCGCGCTTGCGGTCGTGCCAACTCAACTTGGACATACTATAGTGCAATAAAAATGTTTTTCAGACATTTTGGGGATTGTCAACTCATAAAATACCCACCCGGCAGACACTGCTGTATTTTTATACCGCGCCCAAATAATGTCTTGGCCGTTTGGAATGAAGTGCAAGTGCGTGAGATGATGGTGACGTTGGATGATTTTGTTGTTTTTATTGTTCGCTGAAGGGAGTGAGGGGGCGAAAAGCTACTCAATTTACACCGCCCAGTTGGGAGGGTCGTATTATGAGTGTACTGTGTCCCTTACTTCCTCTTTCCTGTCCTCTTCCTTTATATATATATATATATATATATATATATGTTGCTAGCGCGATCATTCACCTAGCTTGTAGGAGTTAGAGTATTTCAGCAGTCATGAATCGAAACCTGATTGCATTATTAGCTGTACACTATTTTGTAGCTATGCCTGTATCTGCAATTCTTGGTAGGTCTAGCTGAGCCAGATTGGCCAAACATTTCACTAAATTTCATTCCTATGCAGAAGTTTTGGTGGAGCCTGTTTCACAAAACATCAGCTATGGAGAGCTGGGGCATTTCTTTTGTTCTGTGAGAGTTGAGGACTACTTTGGGGCTTTATACTGGTTGATGAATGACCAATCAGTCCAATTTTCTACTAACATTGCAGTGGATGGTTTCAGAAGAGAAGACCCCACTCCACAGAACAATATTGAAACCTCCACTCTTTCTATAAATGGATCATTTTACAAGTACAACAACCTACAAGTTAAGTGTGGAGTATCAAATATAAAAAGCTCCACTGTTTTTTTGAGAATTCATGGTAAGATGACTGCTGCTTACAATATTAATCTATTAATAATAATGTTCATTTAGTCTCCAGTACACTACTGAATTTAGATGTCAAGTACAGAACCAGTAATGATATCACTGTTAGCTGGACTGAACCTCCAGTTATCATTCTACAACCAGGAGATGCTAGTATTCTCTATTATGTGGTCACCATTAGCCATCTCCGAACAAATGTCACCAGAGATATAGTTATTAACAATGGAAGTATCACTGAATACATTTTTAACCCGAACCATGGAGCAGACTATTGCACCAGGTTGAAATTCTGTATTGCTCCTGTCCGATCAGTTACTGACTTAGAACAAGCCAAAGAATGTGTCATCACTTCATTAAACAGAGGTTAGTAAGTTATCTTCATAGTCCAAACTATCATTAGCTTGTTGTGCCAGAACAATAGCTGGTAAATTGGTTTGACCTTTAATTAACAGAATTTTAAATTTAAAAGGGGACATTTTGTTATTTGTTTCAGTGATATGAAAGAGTTTATTTATTTATTTTTTTTTATAAAGCTTACACAGTCGATGGCCCAAACAAATCATCAGTAATTTTTCACCATGGGAAGTACTATACCAACTCCTCCTACACTATAACCTGTTCAACTCAACCTCTAGTGGTATGGATGGTCAACGGACAACCTCTATCCTATTCTTCCAATATGTCCTTCACAGCTCACGATGACTATCACGAGTCATGTAACATGAATGTGAGCTCTGTGTATAAAGAATCCTTAGAGATAGCAGCTTATCCTTCAACAAGTCTAAATCTAAGTTTAGCTCTGGTAACTTATTGTGATAATGATGGTTCTCTGGATGAAAGTTGCACATCAAGTGTGTGTTTCAGTCAGAGTACAGTGCTGATATTTGGTACGTGAATTTGAATTATTCAATTGTCATCAATCCATGCAGTGTATTCTTGACAATAATTAGATAGCATAATTGGTGCTTCTGAAGGCACTCTACCAAAAGAAGCATATAGTAAGTTAGAATCTATAATGTTTAGGGGGTATTAATTTTTAACTCAATTTTTTTTATTGAAATCAATTCATAAAATGATTTGACAGTCCAGTTCTCATTTGTTCTGAGTGCATAGTGTAAAAATTATGGTTAAACCTATTTATATGCTGAAATTATTATTTTTCTAACATTAAAATATGGTTGCAAATAATGCTAATAAAGTGTACTGTTTGTGACAACATTAGTTTTTTGTTACTGGTTGAGTTAGTACATGTAAGATTCTTTATAAACACAGATGAGTGATTTTAATAATGGAATATTCCAGGTTTTGATTTTAATAATTTTATACGTTGTTTATAATGCAATCATACACATACACCTTCAGATATAATTGACCTCATGTGTTGCTGTTTCAGTTTACAGCAGCAAAGAAAATCTGAAACCTTCTCAATCCGATTTGAATATAACACTTCTTAGTGAGTTGGGATGTTCTTCTTCTGAAGATGAAAGCTGACACTATCAGTTGACACAGCCAACAAGACACTCCTGGAATGATTAGACTGGTTTACACAATAATGCATAATGTCAAAATTAAATGGCTAATACACTGATAGCAAAGTCAAGTTTAAGATTCGTAAATTATTTTAATTATGGTATTATTTCTTAATAGGTACTACTATTTCTCTGTCGATAATTTTAGCTCTTGTTTCATTGTGTTGTATCTTCACTCTGCTCTTCTTCATACAAAAGATTCATTGTAAAGGTATATCTGAACCACAGGTTTAACATCAGAATCTTCTTTTATTACATTTTAACTAACTATTAAATGAACGTTTAATTTTGATGTTTTTATGAGCAATTTTCAATTTCTTAGGAACCACATCACTATTGAGGAGCCCAAGACCATTAGCAGTGACCAGGCCAGACCTTATTCAAGAAGAATCATTGTATGACTACTGTGTAGGTGTGTCATACTCATGATGGGCTCATGTTTTGTGTGTTATTTCTTTATTGATCATTGCTGTATGAACACAGATCCAACAGTTAAAATGGAAAGTCTCTATGACAAGCCCCGGACTCCATCCCCACTGTCAAGTATGCAGCCCTGCCAGGCCTATTCAACTGTACCGGTACCTAATTCCCCCAATACATACTTGAATTCAAACTAATTAAACAAAAGACTGATATATATAACACATGAATAAATAGGAGTATGAAGATGTATTTTGTGCTGATATTTTATTCTGTCATTTTTGCTATATGTACATATTTACTATGACAACAAGTAGAGTAAAAGTAATGGATATAGAGTACAATGGCTGTTGTAGCTGCCTCAAGTGAAGTTTAGAGATGAGGTCATTGTTTAGCATTTATTTATGCATGAAGTTAGAAAACGTTCATTTGATTGTTATTTGCACAGGCCTTCAGTTTCTAATTCATATTATTTTGTTAATAGTCTACAAAATATCATTGTGTTTTTGAATTGATGACTGTTTTATACATATATAATATTATATATTGTATATATGTAATATAAGTCTGTTGACAGTAAACCATTTTCATATTATCCTAAAAGGCGAGTAAAATCAAACTTCTACATTTATCCCCTCCCTAATGAATGGGCAGGTAACAAGTCATTTTACACAGAATTAATGTTTACAAAAGCACCATATGGTACAAATGGATGTGCCACTATCATGGAACAATATCAGTTTATACTGAAAGTGTTGTTAGAATCATAATTAATTAAGTAGTTGAAAGTATCCTGTATTTCAATTTTGCCAATGATTATAACACTAGGCCTTAATAAATTACCATTGACTGTATGGAAGGCATATTTAAATGGAGGAGAACATTGTTAAAGGAATTTAGTAAGTACATGTAATTTCAGCTGCACTGATAGTTTTGGGTGACTTATTATAAAGATCAATTACTACATGGTTATCAATCTGCCAAAACATGAATCTCAGGGTTGTTGGTCTCTCACATACAATGCAATGTTATTTATCACAGTGAAAGCTAATCAATTATCACTTTAATCTTGAAAACAGAGTATAATTTACACATAGTTTACTAAACTACACCAATTACTTAGTGTAAACTAGCTACCTCTTAAAATACAGTAAACTACATGATGTAGTAGAGCAGTTTTGAATTAAAATTGTTATTACTGATCACATCCATGAGAGGTAATCTTAGAGTGATTAGAGATAAAGTACATTTAATTCCCATAGTACTATTGTTTTTCACACAGTAGTATAAAGTTGAAAGTGAACTTATACTTAATTTTATCATCCCTTATTGCTTCACCCCACTAACAAACACACAACAAAAACACACAAAATCATTAACACATTATGTATACAACACACGAACGCTATAGGATTTAATGCTTGTGGTAAATGATTTCAATTATTAAAGAGTATAAGCAACATGCTGTTCACACTGTAAATGGAGTATTGTGTTCACACTGTATTGTAATCATACCACATGTGTAGAATATGCACATGTATGTGTGTGTGCTTGTGCATGTGTGCGGTAATACTTTCAGGAATAAATTTCAATTTACCTTATTAACCGATTAACGCCGGAAATTAAATTCGCGATTACGTGCGCGTACTCCTAAATTGTTTACAAGAAATCGTGACCGTCACCTCGAGGCTTGAACCGCCTGAGCTTTTTCTTGTCTGGAGGCAATACGCTTCGAAGTAACCGACGGCGATGTATTAACTGATTGAAGCTAAAGCCTTCCTCTACCCGCGGGCTAAGTTTTGTTTAGTTTCTAAGCGTTTGAAGTGTATGAAGTGCGCACTCATTGGAAACTACAAGCTTCAAGGTAAGTATACCATTGTTAGCATCAGTATTGTAAAAGTTTAGGCTAAGACCTCATGTTTCATAGCTATATATTGTTGTTTTAAATGTTCACCAGCCGCTTGCTTTGAAATAATTCAGCAACTATGGATTTTGGCTGTTTATTTTTTTTTGTGTGAGCCATATACTAGAATAATATAATATTATAACATAACAAGCAATTATATAGACTACTGTGTTTGCAATTCTAGGATTTTTTTCTGATAATACTATGAAGTAGTCTGATTGAACTCCCATGGTGACAAAGCCACACTCCATAATCACCTCTGTACTGTACCATGATGTGTCTGTTGTTACTGTTCTTGACATAGATTGCACTTCCTTCTCTTCATACCTGAGAAACTTTCTCCTAAGAAATCCATTTTATGGGCACCTTCAAGTAGGGGAGAACTGGGAGGAAGAAAGTCTGTATCCTCATGCAATAATAACTTGACCTTTTTGTGGTTAGTGTTGTTCAAAATCTATATAACCCTCTGTGTATGAACAAACGAAGCTAAAATAGCTTGCCTTTTTCAACCTTTACTTCCTCCAGGTCATCAAATTCTTCATTGCTGCCCTCCATGAAGACTTCTTGGCCACGGACCTCTACACCTGAGAAGTCTTCTCCCTTATTCTATCTCTATTTCTTTGAGATCATAAAATTCTTCATCACTGCCCTCTATGAAGACTTCTTGGCTGTCTTTAAATTTTATTGACAAGTTTATATCATATTAATAATTGATAAATATTTTTGTCATTAGTTATAGCTATTCATATTTTTTTTTGTAACTTTGATTTTCTTTATACATGCTACAATTTCAATCTACAAATAATAAAAAAATTTCTATGGTAAGGGTCATTAAAACCTTGCCTCCCTTATTACCTCACAGGAGAATCGCTACGGCGTTGTGGGAGCTCTTGAAACACTTGCGATTGCTGCTGGTAGCTAATTGAAGCGGGTGCAATGGCGAGTACGCAAAAATGCGTATCCCGGGCTGTGAAGCACCCTCGCGCGGTACGCAAAAACGCGTATTTCGGCGATAATCGGATTGATAACAACCTCGTTCCATGCAAGCAAAAATGCATGCAGCGGATAATTCATACATCTATACATTACTTATAATTATTATATTGACAAAGTTCATAATACTTGCACACTATATAAAACTGATACCTTTAAACTAACTCAAATAATGACTGAAAAGTAATCCCCTTCAATATTTATTCTATTGAATAACATTCATAGGATTTATTGTATAGTTCCTATTGTTGAGTAGAAAGGAGCAAACAGATTGTATAACTCTAAATGGATAAAAGAATGTTGCACTGGTGTGTCCACAGGGTGACATGTTTCTTATTAGCAAAATTTATACAAAATCCATTCTAATAATATAATTTTAGCTATTATATTATTGTATAATAAATAACTCAAAATATTCAAAATGTAACTAGAACACCCAGGTGCAACCAGTGTTGTTTAGTTTTCCTATTATTTTTTCCCATTAGTTTGTGTTTATTAGTTGTTGAAGTTCCCTTATGATTATTACTTAGTTCCTATTAATATTTGGACAATTTTTTTTTAGTTTAGTTGTTTAGTTATTTTCAAACACTTTAAATTAGTTTTAGTTATTTTTAGTTTGTTTTAAGAATTTTTTTAAATTGGTTGTGCTAATACCTAATTCATGAATTAAAACATTCTTTTTTGTATTTAGATGAAATTATGTTAATTTTTTTATTCAATATGAGATAATGAAACAATTATATGTGCTGTTCGAGTTTTTACCCAAAAATCTACTTCTTCACCAATATATTCCCATACTTCTATTTGGCGAACACTCTTGTTGCCACCCACATAGTACTTACAGAAATCCCCACACACAGGGCTTCTTTTTTTTTCAGCTGAAGGCCAATTATGAGCTGGGCTACAGACATTATCACTTATGGTCTTCTATAGCTATTGACAGGGAGTTCAATTGACAGTTGCAATAAAAGTCAAGGTTGTTGATTGCTAGCCTGCGATGTCCACATTATGCCAGCACAATATTCAGCACATTATGCCAGCATAAATTTCAGCATAATAGGTAGGTTTTTTTCCAGCATAATTATAGCCAAAAAATCAATTTTAAATACATAATACTTAATAGATATTTTTTTAAAGGACTGCAGAAGCAACAACTACAGTGGTTGCCTCAACAGCTATGCAGCAACATAGCAATTTAATTGTATTTTTAATTTTTACACAGTATTTATAAACTTGCTATCTAAATTTCATTGTACTTATTGTGATTCATATAATATTATTGAATGAGGGCATAATAGGTGCACAATTTGCAGCAAATGCCAAAAAAAAGAAGATATTAGGTAAAATTAAGAATAATGTGGACATCTCTATTGCTGACTTACCTGGAGCGATAAATGCAAATTGAATTGTCAGCACGTTGTGTTGTAGTGCAGCGACTGAGCACCCCTTCTAGCGGTCCGCTTTAAAGTGGTTGGTGTGGTCATTTTTAGCATTACCGGTAATAGTTATTGCATCCAAATGAATAGTTCGTTTTCGTTTAGTTTCAGTAGTCGTACTAGCTAATCGTTTAGTTATAGTTAGTTCAAGTAAATATTTGTAGTTTGGTTGGGGTTAAGTTATAAAAAAAAAGGGTTGTTAGCTAATATGCTTATTCGTTTTAGTTTCGAACACTCAGCACTTATTACAGAACCAAGATTTCTTCGATTACTTCAACTTCTAACTACGAAGGATACAAGCGGTTAAGAGAAAATTCGCGAACTATAAGTGATCACGTGACTGCTGTGTGACGTTAATCAATGTGCGCGAAAAGTTAGGGTCAAAGCATCTAGTTTACGCTTGTTGGGAGCTGAATTTTCTCCGCATTTACTGGAAACTAGCTCGAAATTTGAAATAAGTGGTTAATTTAATGGACTTAAATACTCCTGCATCAGGTAATACTTGTTTTAAAGGTTAGTTCTCAGTCATTCATGAAATAGAATGCTGACAGACAGTCAGACAAATGCACTACTATAACTCTCTCTCCATACCCACTGGCATGGCATTTTAGATACCATCTTTTTGGAACTCATGATATTTATTCCAAAAATGGAGCTGTAAAGTAGTACAAAAAAAAAGAGTATGAAAAAGAAGTCATAGTTTCGTAAAGCCTTAGAGAGATTCAAAAGCAAGTGAAGTTTGACACAGGAGAACAAACTCCATGACTCAAGAAGAAGAGCTTAAGAAAGGAAAGGTAGGGGATAGGAAACGCTGAAATAGTTCAGAAAAAAGAAAGCAGGAGAGGGAAATTGATGTAACCTTAACTAATGGTAGAGAATGATTACAATGAGTAAAAAATTCCAGCATTCGCAGTACTCAAGCGCCACTGTTGTATGGCGTTACTTGTTAATTCATAATAAATAATTCCAAGGCTGCGCTGAATTGGTATGGTGTCGCCGTTAACCGTGTAGCAGCGAAATCGTTCCGGTAGCAGCGAAATCGCTGCGGCGCGAGTTTGATCCTCCAGAACAATTACGCTACTGTAACTCTACTGGTGGGAACGTATTCGCGTCGCGTAAATGTTCCTACCTGCGAATTCGTTCCTCCTTGTGAAAACTCCAACTCTTACACTTCGTGCATGCCTCACACACCACCAGGTTTGGCTGGGGAACCCAGTAATATGAATTTCACCACCTTCCAAAGCTAAAAAATGCTAAAACAGAGTCTGCACTAAAAATAAAAATTTTAAGCTGCTGCAACAAATACGGACGTCAAATCATATTGACTTTGTTGGAGGATACTATTTTTTTAAGAGTCAGAAGAACAGAACAAAGTAATCTAAATATATTACTTGGTGATATTTCAAAATGTAGCTAGCTACAAACAACTGTTAGCAGTGTTGATATTTGAGAAATCCTGAAAATTTTTAATCACTGATGATAGCTAGTTGACTGAGTAATGAGCATGTCTAATGAGAAGGTAGACATTGCACCACCCCCTTTCCTTTCAAAGTAGTTGAGCTCACGGGTTCACTTGTACAAATACTGTAGATGCTTAGGATGTTTGACAATAAAATAAGTTTGTGTAGATCTAGATTTATCTCGTAAGCTGTTTGGTTTTTCCAAGCTACCTGTTAATCGGGCAATATACAATATTTTTTTCCTTGCATGTCAAAACCAAGTTGTATAAAGATATAGTAAAGAAAGTTGTATAACTAGCTAGTTACTAGGAGTCAAACCTTGCAGAGTAACTAATAAGTTCTTTTGTTCAAATTTGGCTATTGCCTTATAAAAGGCAGTAATACTTGCCTCCATATCAAATCTGATTGAGTAAATAGCCAAATAAACTGTGCTTCTAGTTAATTTTAAGGATTCTTTTTTTTTTTAAAAGCGAACTTTTAGAGCGCAATGCATTATTTTGTCTTATTATCGCTCCTAATAATTGTTGCCATTTATTGTCTCCCTCACTTGCAAACTTGCTCCTACCCTGTACTGTAAGTATACATTTGTCGCCTAGTTCCTAGAGCGATAAGAGATACAAGATTTTATTGAATACAAGTGCATGTAACTTTTCTATGCTAAACGTATTCTACGAATAACGTATCCGCTATTGCCTTATAAAAGGCAGTAATACTGCCATACCAAGGGGTATGGTTAAATGTTTGGCCTGCGAGACTAAAAATATGAAAGCGACCATTTTCATATCACATGGTCTGAATAAGGGAACGAATGGAGTTAATAAGCTAGCCCAACATACAGTAATGACGTTCTCCAAAGCAGGTTAACGTGCTTAGAGGACCTAAGTCCCTGAACTTTTTTATTTGACACCCCTCAAAAAGCAGAGCACATTCTGAAGTGGTCCTAATTTTCTTTAGCCCTTTTAAACTGGTGAGTGTAGACACTACTCTTGGGCTTTAAGCAAATTAGACGTTGGGCCAGCTTGCTTGTTGTGCTGAAGCACACCGATCTTCTTTGCGCATTTCTGCCATCGCGCTAAATTACAGCGTCGACTCTACCCAAACTTTGCAGTGTGGTTTAGCACGGTCAGTGTGAAAGTGGAATTCGGTTCTTCTTTAGTGTGATATTTGGATTGTGCCAATAATCGTATAAAAGTCAGCTTTCTATTCTGGTATGGCTACTTATTGATATGGGTTTATTATTATTATAAGGCAAATCAATAGGATTTCAATATTTAGAAATTACATCATTAATACTTTTAAATAAAAGCATATTTAGCTATTATTATTATTATTATTATTATTATTATTATTATTATTATTATTATTATTATTATTATTGTTGTTGTTGTTGTTATTGTTGTAGCTGTTATTATCATTGTTATTATTATTATCATTATTATTATCAAATTGATATTATTTATTATTATTGTTGTTGTAAACATCATCATTATTATAAGTTATTGCTAATCAGCTATTGGCAAAGGGGACGGTAGTAATTCTCTTTAAAAACATGTGAATTTATATAAAATCAGAGCGTAACTTTATATTATACTGGGGAATACACTTTGGAGTTCAGGTGAGGTCAAATAGTAAGTAGATTTGTGCAGCTAAGCACTACACTCGGCTTAAAACAAGTAGACGTAAGAAACTATAGAATTTATGCTAAGTGCTCTAGCTCGTAGTGACATAAATAAATAAAAATTAATAAATCCTTGATATAGCTTGACTAGCTCGCTGTTTGTGCTGAAGCACACAGAACTTCTTTGCGCATGTCTGCCACTACGCTAAGTTACAGCGTCGACTCTACCTAAAACTTGTAGTGTGGTTTGGCACGGTCAGCGTGAAAGTGGTCATCTTTTGTGTCATACTTGGATTGCATCTATATTCTATAAAAGTCAGCTTTGTATTCAGGTAAGGCTACTTATTGGTATGTGTTCTAGTATGTTGTGATAGTAAGGCAAGGAAAGAGGATTTCAATATTTTGAAATAGTCATTAAGTACATATAAATGAGCCAAAAAAGTAACAGTATATGATTACAACGGTATCATGATAATTATTAGTAGTAGTAGTAGTAGTAGTAGTAGTAGTAGTAGTAGTAGTAATAGTACTATTATTATCATTTCAATGTTACTATTCATTATCATGGTTATTTTAATCTTTAGCATTATTGTAAGTTGTTGCATTCGACATTACTGCCTTAATTATGGCATACAGTTGGTTATACTTTTTCTATTATCAATTGTTATTATTGTTTATTGTTGTTATTATCATTATTACTGTTGTTACTGTTACACAATGATTACAAACTAGAAAATGTTTTGGGGGTTTTAAATGATCTTTTTTAATTTTCACTGAATATTTTTAAGCAAACCAAAAATCCATCTAAGCCACGAATATGATTATTTAATAATTAGTACATGTACTTACTTGCAGGAAATAGTCACTGTTGCACTTACTCAATAATACTATGCATTAAAAACTTTTTTTAATCCAGTGACTTTTACAATGATGTGTAGTGTAATGATTTTATACATTTTATACTATTGTTCATTTGCTTCTAGTGATTGAAGTAATGGAACTCATTAAGTTTCATGCCATCCAACAAACCCTGGCACCTTTGAGCAAGGATATTGTCCATGGTGTGAAAAAGTGGACGAGGAAAGCCAAGAATGAAAAAGGATTGGATTATGATCCTTCTGAAAAACTACATTTCTTTCAAGCAAAGAAGGTGGCTTTGGAGCTCTTTCTTGTCGATTCAGAACTATTGCACAAGATAAGACCTGAAGAGCTCAAAAATGGAGCATGAACAAAGAAAGCCACCAAAGTAAAAAAAATTGTATTTAAATATTGGTGGAGTGTAATTTTTAGTCCAACATGAGAATATTAATGTATTTAATTCTTAATTACTTCTTTCAGTGTCTCCCATTACTATCATTACTTACTGTTTATTATTATTTATTAGCTCCTCCCGTTACACTCATTGTTAAAAGCATGTTACTTATTCCCTTCTATTTGTTACTTTCTGGCAGGAAACTCTGTCTCCTAATGTAATGGCTATGATTAAATCCTTCAACCAACTGGCTTTAATGGTGCCTACGGAGATACTGGCAGAAAAAACACCTAAGGTCAGGGCCAAGGTCATTGAAGTCTTCATTGTTGAGGTATGTGGAGTACAATGTTACCGGACATGAGGCAAGTACTTGTGTTATGTGCTTGAAGCACATCTACCAGTATTTTGGAGAATATTTAAGCACTAGCATATTTACTATAACTATTGATATGCTTGAGCACAAATAGCGAGCAAGCCTAAAACTACACTACTATTAATTTTTGCTTTTAACACTCTAGCTACTTAAAGAAGGTCTTGTTTTTATTACAGGTATATGGTAAAAGGGATACAATGCCATAGTAACTATTCCCGCAACTGTTTGAATTGAAAAATAAAACAACAACAACAAAAAAAACAAGTCATGTTATTTAAACATTGTTGTTAAGTAGTAGCTCTAACTAGCAATACTTTAACACAAATGGACATACCTACACAGACTTACCTTCATGGTTAGACTAATGGCCAATGAATTTTCAAGTAAATATTGTTGCATAGGGCTTACAACTATAACAAATAGCACATTAACTTACCACTGCCACTAACTCGAATAGTAGCGAATACACTAGGCCACTGAAATTGCCTCAGATGACAATCAATGATTAAAATGCTTTTCTTTGTCTCGTTAGAAGCTGAGTTTACTGGCAAATTTAGGGTTAGTGCTCTATATGATGATGCTAATGCACTTATACTTTGAAAGTGCTTGCAGATCCATAAGCATTAATGCTTATTTGAAGCAATGTCTTTAAATTAGAACATTCAAGTAATTGAAAAGGCAGTGATTAAAATGATTACAAGCTTCTGGATGATACCTATTACAGATACTCCAAACTTCAGATTATATATATGATTTTTTATAGAAATACTTTGTTTAGGGAAGTATAAAGCTGAAAAAAGGATGCATACATATAAACTGAAGATATTTTATGTTTATTGGAATGCAGATAGCCAAGTGCTATTTGACAAGCCAACATCAAAAGCCTCTTTCTTATATCCAGGAAGTAGTCGTTGGTTTCTGTAAGACATCTAGCATAGGTTTTTACACTTCATTGTCTTGTCTAAAAGCAGATACATTTCTATGCTCTCGACAAGCTTTTTTTTTTAGTTGGTTCCCTTAACCTATCATCTCTTTCATTCCACTCACTTTCAAACTTTGCTCTTGTGATTATTGCTCCTCCCATTATTTCTGTTCTCTCTCCCTGGTGACTAACTCCACTTCTCACACTCTCCTCTCTTGTTCTCTTCGTTATCTGTAAAATAGAGTAGTCATTACTCCCAACATTTTATGCAACATGTCCGGAGAGTCCCACCTCTGCTACTGAGTGTGGTAACTAGTATTCACTAATGTTGACTGCCACCAGTTCCACTGACAGACCTTGCTAGTATTCAATGGTTGCTAATGGTGAATGTTATTTTTAAAAACAAAGGAGGAATTAAGCAAGAAGTCAAAAAAGTCAAACAGAGAAAAATTGCCTCATATAAACTCACGCCTGGTCCATTAAAACTCTGTTCTTTAAATGCATATTCCAGGTATATCACTGAATTACTTATGTTTGTGTGAGTGGGAGCTGCTATATGTGTGTATTTAATATTTACTAGATTCGAGTCACTGGTATAATACAACAGCATTCCTTATAATTTCTTTTTCTGCCTTCTCTTACTCATTATTTTCTCTCTTTCACACGCTTTTTTTTTTAACAATACAGAATTAAAAATAGCATAGCAGTACCCCTTAACAGTATAAATACAGAATTGGTGTGTTTCTTTACCAGCTTGTTGTCGTGGCAGAGTGCTTGTGCATTAGGCAAGCAGTCTTGGGTTCGATTCCCGGTGGCAACCAAATATTTTTAATTCTGCATTGTTTGAAAAAAAATTTTTTTTAAAGCCTGTGAAAGAGAGAAAATACATCTAATGAGTAAAAGAAAGCTGAGAAAGAAATTATGAAGTGATAAAGTAGTGGAGTAAAAAAATTCAAGGAATATGAAAAAAGAAAATTATAAATACAGAATTGGAGTGTTTGTTTGCCAGCTGGTAGTCGTAACTCAGTGGCAGATCGCTTGTGTGCTATGCAAGCTGTCCTGGGTTCGATTCCCTGTAGCAACCAAATATTTTTTATTCTTTATTGTTTAAAAAGAAAAAAAGCCTGTGAAAGAGAGAAAATACACCTAGTGCTCCTTATGTTACAGTCTACATACTTCCATTTTGTGACATAATTTCCCACATTAATATGCAGTTTATATTTCTGTTTCGCTAGATTATATCATTACAGTTGCTATAACGACAGTAACCACAGCAATTTTGTACTCCATTATTCTAGTGACTGTTATAGGTTCAATAGAAGGAAAAACATTTAGTTAAGTAAGTCAATAAAGTTAACTAAATACTAGTTATGTGCTTCAGCACAAATAGCTAAGGACCTGTGCACAAATAAATCACACAATGTAGAATCTGATAAAAGTTGATTGCATAATCTAAGTAACAATAAGGCTACATTCATTTAGATTGCCTGAATTTAGACCCTGTTCACCTAGTTTCAGAAGGCATCAATCAGCCTATTTAGTCCTAAAAGTAATTACCAGTAGCTATGTAGCCATTGAGTATAGTAGTGATGTCTGAATGACCTGTGTTCCAGACAAAAGGCACTCTAGCTACTTAAAAACGGCCGACATTATTATATTATATATTATTATACAAACAAATACCCCCAATTTTCGATTGTGTTATCCCTGATTGTATCTCGCTCGCTTTTCTCACTCCCAAATTATTGTATGATTTGCTGATGTTATTCATTTTCCCAATTTTCTTAGTACGAAACTATAACAGAATAGGAGGTATAGGTGATAAGTTTTTTTAACAAACCGAGCTTTTTAAAAATACTTACTGGATGATATACCATATATTCAGGTTACTGAAAAGATCTTGTTAAATGTTAGCTGAATTAGTCGGGCTATCTAGCACTAACTCTCAACTAGAAATATGTTCCCAGTTATTTTGTATTGTTCTCACCACAGCATTGCCTCATCTAGCTTTTGTAATATTTTTTACTTATCACAGATCTGTCAATGTGGATGTGACAGAATGTTCAGCTTATGGACAAGTTAGAGCAGAAGATTCTACTTCTGATTATGAAACAGTACAACGTGAACACGCTTTATAGCTAACTATATTATTTTCAACAATAGCTAGTAGTTATAGGCACTTTAGAGTTTTATATATGTATCTTGTAGTGAGGTATACCTCTACCATGTGTTTGCTGTAGTGCTCGTAGTTTCCTCATTGAAACTTTAAACAAGTTGAGGTACAGATCAAATATGTCTTGTGATGCTAAATCCATTAATTTGTGAATAGAATATCTACATATTGTTAGTACACTTTTCTCTCTTTCACAGATATTATTAATCAGATATTTGTTACAAGCATGACTCTGTTAGCTAATTGGTGAGGGATAATTACTGAAATAGTTAGGTTTGCTCATGCAATTAATTTTACAAAATTGAATTTTTCACCCCAATTTACTTTTTGATCACATGATAAAGGCACAATAGTTAAGTACATGACTCAAAGTAATATATCTTCATCATAGAGAATGCACGCATCCATTACACACAACTAGCTAGCTATTCATTATGTATCTACAGCTTCTTCTAGAAAAAACACACATAAGTACTCATCTGTGTTATTATAGCTTTTTCCACAGAATATATTCACTCAGCTATAGCTATTATTATCTCCTTTTAAATACACTCCAATTAGCCTTGACAGCATGTAAAATGATACATTTGGGGGTTATTATCCACACATATTGGGCACTTCAAGAAAATAATTATAGTAGCTGGTTTTCTCAGTTTCAACAGCCATATATGTTTACCCTGAGGAGGACTTCTGCAAAATATAAAAAGTCTAAACGTTGGGTAGTACTTTATGTATATACCGAAGCTTTCATAGAAATGTGCTATTTTTTAAGTTTATCAGTTATTTCTATGTAAAATAATGTAGTTGTTTAAAGGACTTTTTGTCTTATTGTCTTCATTAAGCAGAAAATGTTCTTTTCAATCTCTGAATTAATGAGCCAAGCATTGAAGAATACAGACTGGGAGTTCTTTATTACAAAACAAAGTTGATTTTGAAATTGATCATTGAGTTCAACACACCCATTCTATGCCTCCACCACTGATTGTGATTGGTTTGTTTTAGTTAATATTTATTTGACCAAAAAAATGTCAAAGTGGCAAGCAAATGATTACAATAATTATCAGTTCGTTTGGGAGTCTACGTGAGAAATTTTTTATTACTTTTCTATCTGGAGACCATTGTATCATAATTCCACCAGTTGTGTCTGATAATCCTCAGTACATCACTGTTGTGTGTGATGACCCAGTTGTTTCTTCGTTTTAGTAACTGGCACATCCATTTGGAAATCAGCAAATGAGCCAGATTCACCTTAATTTAAATTAGCAGAGTATGGCTGGACATGTGATGAAGCATTGGAATCAATTATTCTACCTTCTGACATCAAAATGGCCCCAACGAAGGATCTAGAAAATATCTGATGTAGATCTTAAGTTGTAATCAATGCTCTACAGGAAGATGTACCTCTTCTGATTTTAAACTTTCCTGCATTTATACCATACTGCATTTGCAAAATGAATGGAGGTAATTTTGCAAATAATTGAAATGAGGAGGAGAGGGGGGGGGGGAAGAAGCCACAATAGCATTAATAAGGGCTTGCTGCTTGACATTAGCCACAATCACACAATCAGGGACAACTTACCTATTAGGGGAATCCCCACTGCTTTTTGACTGCTGAAGTGGACTTGTCAAGAAGTCAAAGTGTTGCGATAAGGTTTATTAAACATGTATTTGCTGTTAAAATATTATTGTAATCATTTCAGCCCAGTGACTGAATCAATATTCAAGTGGTTCAGCCACTCCCATTAAGCCATGTTTTTGGGATGCAAAACAGTGTCATAGCACCAGACTAATAGCACAATTGGAATCCTTGAGGTTGATTTGTATTAAAAATGCCCTTTTCCAAAAACTTTAGCTGCTGTAGGTCAACCTAACTGTGCTCCGCAGAGAATATTTTTATTTTCGCCTTTGAGCGATAAGCATTCAAAGATACCAGAATTGCATCATTCAGTTTTTTGATGTGGTAGGTGCAAAAAAATGCACATGTGGACACTATTGCAAAATACTCTCCCATAATCCAAGTTTCATAACTGGATTACTTTTCCTACTCTTTGGAAAAGTATGACGGAATTAGAGTGGAACTATTCATTTGACGTAGCTACAAGGTATAATAATAGAATATGATTCCCACAAATCAAGATGCTGCAGCACCACAAGGGCAGCTGCAGCAAAGGACAAGTTCTGAAAGAACAGAACACTTAAACACTTAACACTAATTAACCCTTCAAGCACACACATTAATGTATTTTCCCACACATAACTAATTCATTTATTATTTTTGCCATGTCATCCTCAGGCACACAGGCAACTATAAAAGGAGCCTGTGCTGTTAGAGTTAGTCAGCTGTTGTCTTGCTACTCTTTATTGTTTCTCAATTAAAGGTTTGAAACCCTTTTACTTGGGGGATTGAAAGCTTTAACAAGCTTGAGTAGCTACGTGACAGCATCTCTGGTGGCAGCCTCTGACTTGGTTGTTTCTTCTACCAGCTCTGTAATACACCACATGGAGGAATATGTTATAGTCTTCCACTATAGTTTAACATTATAGCACATAAAAGCTGAGGTATTCAGATTAATAGCAATCGCACGTGAGAAAATTTCATTTGGCTTCTCCCCGTGATGTTATTCTAGCACCACTCGCTATCCCAAATATACCGCAGTTTTCCATGCTATTATATCTCCAAATAATATTATGACACTCTTAACAATATGACTCGCACTTCACCAGCTATTTCTTTCTTGTTGTAAAGCAGGATTGGCTGGTTTCATGAGGCAAGTTTACAGACAATACAATACCAATGATACAAAATAATACATCTTGAGTCTAGTTGTGTCTGGCGTAAAAGTGTCATGACACCTGAAAGAAAACTATGAGGGACACACTGGACTTTAACAATCAAAATTGTATTGATCATCTCCTTTAGTTACAATAATCTAGTGCACAAGCGTTACTCCACTTCCTGAGTTTAGAACTCTTCAAATAAATGTATGGGGAAACAGTGACAATAGTGTATGTTATAATAACAGATCGACTAAAATACAATTTAATGTAACAAGGGCTTCCTTGTGGTTCTGTAGCCAATTACAAAGAGTTTTAAGGTCAGAGAATTGCTTCTTTTAAGTTGTACTATAGCTATAAACTATTTTTATATTTTCTAAGCTAATTGTGTGTCCATTATCACTGATTTATTTAAGAGTTCAGCTCTTTATAAATACTAATAAAAATAATATTCAGTTGTAAATAATAAGATGAATTAATGTTTACTTCTCTCTCAGTAGTGACAGTTTATAGTTTTCCTTCTCAGAGCCAACAGTGCCTTCTTGTAAAACATTTCTCACTGCCTTTACGGAAGCAAGATTGTTTTTGCGATTTGAGCTAGCTGACTGTAGCCTTAGCAAGAGATCAGTGGCATTGTTGTATAGTGAGGATTTTAAGTTCTTCTCTCTGTCTTCTATAATTTGATGATTGTCTTCCACACTCACTGCCTTATCTTGTCTTCCTTTCCTTTTGAGCTGCACATTACATTCCTCTATTATCTCTTCTTTGTTCACTACCACTTGTAGGTTAGAACTGGGTTCAGATAGTTTCTTCTCAATCTTATTGGAATTATTGTTTTTTCCTTCTACTGATGCATTATGCTGCTCTTCTCTTTCATTCTGGTCAATATTATTTGGCTGATTGATCTCTAAGCTAGCTTTTTCCATTCCTTTCTCTGATTCTTTTGTTGTCCCAGTACAATTAGTTTCCACCTGTACTTTAATTTCCTCTGCCAACCTCTTTCTTCCTTTTCCATTTTCCTCCATTGCATCTTCTCTTAGCTCGTTGTCCTTCTGTCCATTATCATCTACCTCCATTTTCTCTTTGATAGTGAACAAGACTCGCAGAATATTAAAGTAGTCCTTGATCTGAAGTTCTGTGTTGATGGTTGAAGTGCCTTCACACATTTCAACAAAGATTTCATCGATGAATACAACATCACCATCCAAGTCTTTTTCACCACTACCATAACATTCACTGTGATCATTCCCAGATAATGTAACGCCATCCATCTTCTCAATATCTACTTGTAAATTGGTACTTTGCAGCACACTACTCAAGCCATTGTTATGAGAAGATTTTTTAGGTGCACCATCCATATTAGGAGATTTTTTAATGTCTGTTGTCACATTAACATGGTCGTTGTTTGACTTTTTGATGTCTTGATATGCCTCTGTTTGGAGGACCTATTAAAAAAGGTAAATTGGATATATTGATGATTGTATATATTGCTCAAACTTACTTGAGTAAGGAACACTCCCAAGAAAGGTACAAATGGTGTTCCATTTTCCAGATATTTTTGTACTTTGGCTGTATATGCTTGACTATTGTTTTGTTCTGACATTAGCTCACTGAGCTTGTCAAATTGCCTGAATATAAAATATAAACTGATTTAAATTAATAACAACAACAAAATACTCAAGATGCAGTTATGACTGTTTGGCTTAATATTCCCATTACAGTGGTCAGTAGATGTGGCTTACAAATCTTGCTATACGCAGTAATGATACAGCTAATAATATCCATTTTTATGTCTAAACAATGGAATCATATTTGGAGTATAATCATGATTTTTTGATAATTTAGTGTAGTTCTGTTTTTTCATATTTCATAGTAAATAATACATGTATAAAGGATGGTCCCAAGCATTTTAATAATGAATCAAGCACGTATTAATGATATTCATGATATTTATGTTCTTCTTACTTTTTCTTCCTAGAAGAAACAGCTTTCCAGGAGTCTCTGAGCCAGGATCTCGAGCGGAGGGACTCGTCTTTCACTAGGACGATGTCGCCTACTTGAAGGGCGGTGCCTGGGAGAATCCACTTAGACCTTGCGGCGCAGCTGGAGAGGTAGGACGTGCTCCAATGCTTCCAGAGATCTGCCTGGAGACGTTCCACCAAATTCCATCTCCGGAGGAGGGACAGCTTCCCGGTGGACGGGAGTTTCGTCGGTGGCGCACGGAGAGGGCGGCCGATCAGAAAGTGCCCCGGGGTGAGCACGTTGTTCTCGGTAAGGTCGTCTGCGTGAAGTGGTGCGACGGGCCTGGAGTTCAGGGTTGCCTCCACCTCGGCCAGCAGTGTCGTCAGCTCTGGCCAAGTCAGTGGGTGAGGTGTGACAATTTTGCGAAGGCCAATCTTCATCGCCTTCACGGCGGCTTCCCAGAGCCCCCCAAAGTGAGGAGCCCTAGGCGGGATGTTGTGCCAGGTGATGTCAGTGTTTGTAGACAGATTGATTAGTTGTGTTTTCAGGGCTTCAGATTCTGCCAACGTACGAATGGCACGGATCTCCTCCGCGGCCCCAAGAAAGTTGGAGCCGTTATCAGAAAATACGTGCAGAGGGCAACCGCGACGTGCCACAAAACGACGGAATGTGGCCATGAAGTCGGCAGTAGACAGGGTCTCGCACAGCTCCAGGTGCACAGCCTTGGTGACCATGCACACAAATACGGCTATGTAGCATTTCAGGTGGACCGGCTTCCTTGTGTAACCAGTCCGCAGAGTCACGGGCCCGGCAAAATCCACTCCGGTGTTAGAGAATGGTGGGGCAGGCGTGGTCCTGACAGAAGGAAGAAGGCCCATAACCTGCGTTACAGGCTGAGCCAACACCCGCTGACAAGTCACACACTGTCTCGACACTCCCTTGAGGTAGTTCCTCGCTCCCAGAATGATGAAGGAGGTAGACAGAATGGCAAGTAGGGTGGACGTGCCAGGGTGGCCGTAGGCTCGGTGGAGCGATGAGAGCAGGAGTTTGGCAAGTGCAGATCGTACAGAGAGTGGGATAAGTTCAGTGGCAGTGTTGGGTGCTTCCGGGTTCCTGACGCGACTAAGTACGACGAGGTGACCGGCGGGTGCGAGCTTGACATGGAAACGACGTAAGGGGTGGCCTTTCGGCAGTGGTGAGTCTGAGCGGGCAGAGTCGAACGCCTCGGAGAAGGATTCCAACTGAGATAGTCGATAGAGCGCAGATTTGGCTTGTTGGATTTCGACGTGGGAGAGTGGTCCAGATAGACACTGGGTACGATGATGACGAGTGTTGTGAAGAAACCTATAAACATAACATAGAACACGAACAAGGGAAAAGAAAGAAGCACGAGCAGTACATAGGTCACTAATGAAAGCAAGTTGAGGGGGAGACAGAGTTTGAGGGGGTTTGATAGACACTGAGTAGATTGAAACGGAAGGTATAGAGCGAAAGGGGGGAGGCCAGTTAGAAGAAGAGAGAGATAGCCACTTAGGGCCGTGCCACCAGATTCTGGAATCTAGGAGTTCGTGAGCTCGGATTCCTCTGCTCGCCAAGTCCGCCGGGTTCTCAGCGGTGGGAACATGGCGCCAACGTTCGGGAGGAATGAGGTCCTGAATTGCAGCAACTCTGTTGGCCACAAACCGGTTCAGCGCAGATGGGGCTTTCGGAAGCCAGAAGAGGACAATCTGGCTGTCCGTCCAGGTGTAGGCAGCGTGGAGAGGCAACTGTAGCAGGTCCAGAGTTTTCTTCATCAAGCGAGCCAGGAGAAGAGCACCGCAGAGTTCGGCTTTGGGTACGGTGACAGGTCTAGTGGGCAATACGCGAGCTTTCGCAACGATGAGCGAGATGATGGTCGAATCCGGAGCCTCCATCCTGGCATAGATTGCCGCACCGTAAGCAACTGAGGAGGCGTCGCAGAATCCGTGGAGAGTTACGACAGCGTTCGATGGTGAGTAGATTGGGGTGAGTCGAGGAATCGGGTGGTCGTGGATGATCGGCAGGTCGGTGGTCCAATCTCGCCACCGCTGGAGTAAGTCCTCTGGTACTTCTTCGTCCCAGCTGAGTCCTCTCCTCCAAGTGTCCTGGAAGAGAATTCTCGCAGATACGACCACTGGAGCAAAGAGTCCAAGAACGTCGAAGACTCCAGCGGTGAGAGAGGCGATCGTCCGTTTGGTGACTTTCGCAGATGAAGTAGGCAGATCGGGAATGGCAACATGTAGTGTATCGGCTTTCGTGTCCCAATGGACGCCGAGTGCTTTGGCAGAAGAGGCAGAGATGTCGCAGGTGTCAGGTTCGAGAAGGTGATCTGGGATGAGTACGCGGAGCGAAGGGTCGTTCGTGCGCCATTTGCGCAAGTCGAGTCCAGCTTCGGCACAGAAGGCTCGCAGATCAGTGAAGAGATCGTGAGCTTTGTTGATGTTGCATGCACCAGACAACACATCGTCCACGTAAAAGTCCGAAAGCACGGCTTGGGCAGCAGCAGGATGAGATTCCAGATTGTCTTGGGCGTGTCGACGGAGCACCTGAGTGGCCAGGAAGGGAGAGCTTTTGACTCCGAATGTGAGTCTTCGCATCCTAGCATCACGGATACTGCCGTCATTTGCTCTGTACAGGAACCGGTGCCAATCCTTTTCCTCCGCATTCAGCAAGATGCCGCGGAACATCTTGGAGATGTCCGCGGAGACTGCGGAAGGATGGCAGCGGAACCGTATCAGCACGTCTGGCAGAGGCGGGTACAGATTGGGACCCGACAGCAGCTGGTCGTTCAGCGACGATCCGTTTGAAGTCCGTGCGGAGGCGTCAAAGACGGCCCGGAGCTTGGTTGAAGTCGAGCTCTCTTTTAGCACCGCATGGACGGGCAGATAGTATGAAGGACGATCCAGTTCGTAGATGGGCACTTCCTCAGCGTGACCCAGTGTGAAGTACTCTTGGACGACGTCACGAAAGGCGCTGAGATGTCCTCGGGTCTGGAGCGATCTCTCATTGGCTAGGAGTCGTGAGAGGGCTTGGCGTCGGCTGTCCCCCAGATCAGGTGGGGACTCCGTCCTTGGCAAGGAGACCGAATAGCGGCCGTCGATGCGCTTGCAGCTCTGGTCAAATTGGTTCAGAGCAGATCTTTCTTCAGCATTGATGGTTGGAGCCTCACGGACTTGGTCCAGCTCCCAGAGTTTGGAGATTTCAGGTGGGATATCTTGATTGACCGTGACGGTGTTCGCGGCAGGTGGTGCATTGCCGCTGAGCGGACAGGAAAGGCAAAGCCCCAGTTGGGTGGGCAGTGCTCCCACCTCGCCGACTTTGAACGGTGTGCCGGTGGTGATGGAGGTCAGCTGAGAGATGCCAAGCACTAAGTCCACACGTCCGCCCAGTTCTGCATCGGCGAGAGCGAAGTGCTGCAGGTTCGGCTGTTTGCGTATCTTGTCAGCATCGGCAGGTCTGACCACGGGTTCCAAAGACGGGATTAGCGTAAATGTCAGTGCCGACAGCTTGAAACCTAAATTAACAGAGTAAACATTACATGTAACAGTAAATTGGCACGTGGCAGTGCCAGATATCCCAGTCACAGGAATCGGGTCGTGCCTCCGCGGCAGACCCAGGGAGGCAGCCAAGCTCTCAGTCATGATCGGAATGGCTGCTCCGGCATCTAGTAGCGCTCGTGCTAGAATGGTTCGCGCTCCGCACTCGAAGGCGACCATGGCAGTGTACAGTGAGGCCACGCCTCGGGATGGGGCAGCAGCTTGGCTGGTCATCGCTGGTGCTGGAGTGGTGGATGAGGAGGGAGTGATGGCGCCCGCTGCAGGTCCTGCAACTAAACTTACTAGGGCACGACTTACAGCCGTGGCCCTCAGACAAACAATTTAGACAAAGCTTACGTTCTCTGACGAGTTTGTTCCTCTTGTCCACCTCGTAGCCGCTGAAAGTAGGACATCTGGTGATGGAGTGGGACTCACCGCAGACTATGCAGTGGGGTGCGGTCCTCCGGGGGGGCGGCCTGGAGACTGGAGGTCTGGACCGGTCCGCACGAGGAGAAGGAGGACGCGGCGTGGTGGAGGACGGATGCGAAGGAGGAGTCGTCAAGAGGAGACCAGATTGATTGCTCCTAAGTTCACGTCGCTGCAGCTCGACGAACTTGGTCAGGTTCTCCATGTCAGGAGCCGCGTTCGGCGGTCGGTGTCGGAGCCATTCTCGGCGGCACTCCTGGCTCATAAGGTTAGAAGCTGTCAAAGCCAGGAACGATCCGAGAGAGTCGCCCACAAGGGCACAGAATTTGTTGTAGGGCAGGATCAGATTCTCATAGACGAAGTCTAAGTCCTGGACATGCAGTCCGCAGGAAGTCACAGATTTAATCTTGCGAATGATCAATGGAGCCAATACTTCAGGCGTACCATAGAGGGCTTCAAGCCGCTGGAGCATGTCGTCGAGCGGCACGTCATCAGACGGGAGGTTGTGGAGCAGTTTGGATCCATCGGGGTGCTTCACCGCCTTGATAAGTAGTCCTTTAAGCTCGAGCGCGGTGTGTCCTGTAGCACGCTTGTCCACTGTCTGACGGAACATGGTACGAAAGTTGGCCCACTTGAAAGGGTCCCCGTCGTAAGATGGCAGTTCCACATTGAGTGTGTTGCGGTCATGGGTGGGGGTCGGTGCAGCTGTGGTAGCCGGTGTAGTTGCAGCTACTGCAGCCTCCTTGCAGGCGGCAGCGGTGAGGTTAAATAATCTTGACATCTTGGAGATGATCGAGGTACAGATGCTGTGCAGGTCAGACAGCACAGGGTAGAACTCGGTGCAGTTGTCGATGATAGACACGCGACGAGATTGCAGTCTGTCGACCGAATTCCGGAAAAAGGTAGAGTCCGGCATGGGGGCATCAAGAGCAGCCTCTATGTCCTGGAGCAGGGATACTGCCTGCCGGCGGAGTGGCAGGGCTTGGAGGACATTGTTAACGTCAGACCGGTACTCGACATGGGTGTCGAGAAGCTCAGTGTCCTCGGCTTCCTTGGCGGCGGATCTCAGTTCGGGGAATGTCTCATAGGACTCCTCGAGCTGAGCCTGCACTGCAATGTGAACATCAATGGCGGCAGACAACTGAGTCGCCAGGTCCTGCAGAGTGGATGCTTTGATACGATCCGTACCTTCCGACAGGGCTTTGGTGATCCGGTTATGGAGTTTGGTGACTGTGCCACGCTTGCTGCTGCGTTTTGATTCCAGGTCGTGGACCTGTTCCCTGATTGTTTCAGTTAGGATAGCTGACATGACTGAATAGACAAAGAGAAAGCAGAATGGATTAGACTAAATACAAACTTACGGGTCGCAGAATTTCCAAGTCCACAAGGTGTGAACCTGGAAAAATTAGGTAGGGCTTCGCCTTGTGAAGTTCTGCGGCTGCGGCGAAGTAGAGGCGTGGCTGCTGACTTCTGCGTAATGGAATTGGCGTAGTCCTAGGGGGGCGGAGTTTCGGCAATTCCTGGAGAGAGGCGGCTCCCAGCTTGAAGTGGAGTTACGGCTCTCGTACAGCTCCAGCAGAGAGAGATGACGTCGTCGCTGGGCTCGAAGGACCAAATGAAAGGGCTTTCTCTTCCTGACCTGCAGGGGGTGTGGTCTAGCTAAGCTAGAGGCAGTTACCAGATTAACAGTTTAGATAATGGTTAGAATTAGGGAACAGATATAAGTCAGAGAGAGAAAAGACGATAAACAAGAAAAGATACAATACGCACATATAAGGGAAACAGATATGACACAGTTCAGTGGTTTGCCGCAGTCCCATGAATCTCATTACCGCATGCGGCAATGAGATATGGAAAAGGGCGGATGACAGATGAATTAGAAAGCAGATAAGAGACGGATACAATTACAGGTAAGATTAGAAATAGAATGAAAGAGAGCAAATACAACAGATAAATACACAAGACATAATCAAAGTTCAGTTCTGTGAGTGTAGTTGAGGATCGGTAACGCCGGGCTTGATTTAGAAGCTCTGTTCGGGTAGGGATCCCGAACATTGGCCACCCAATGATAACTTCAACCTTCAGTTAGGATATTGGTTCACTCATTGACTTAGTAATAATTTCTAATTTTTATTTTTGTATTTATTTTTTCTTACTTCACAGTCCTCTTCCTGGTGTGATGACCATTCCTTAGGGACAATGGCACGGAATGGAAATCCATCTTTTTTGGATTTCTTGGCTGAGGAGATTTTTGAGCGGCAGAGATGGCAGAAGAACTGAGGCAAGATGTGATGATCTCTCTCCTTGGAGTTGTCAACTCCTACAATAGCTGACAGGTCCTCAGAAGCCTCTGCACAAGAGTAGACAGGCTGTGCCTTTCCTTTTGATTTATTCAGCCTTTTTCCACACACTCTACAGTGTTTCGTTAACTGTACTGTGTGAAACTCCATCATCTAGCAGTATATATGTGTGTATTTTGAATGATTTTTTTTTCTTTTAGAAATGTATTTGACTCTTATGCTAGACATAATGAGATTAACTAATCTATTTGCTATTGACTCACATGTGTGTCAATTGCTGAAGCACTTCCTGACCAGCTGGGGAAGCCTCTCAAATACCGTGGCTATTCAGACTAATTGACTCGTGGTTGCTCCACATGGAATGATTAGATGCGCACTCCGTTCCAAGGGACAGTACCCTTGCGTAATATAATGGGAATGGGACATAGAAGTGCAAGGAGTATGTGAATGGAATTGGAACTGAATTATTCTTGCCTCGGTCTGGTAAAATCCCGCCCAGAGGAAGCCATAATTTGTCTTCTTCCCCAATACACGGTCATGAATAATTAATGAGCATACCGGAATTACCCCCGCGCATCTTTTTAACCGCTAAGTGCCCAACAAAAACTGCCGTGACCTGGGAGAGAACAAACTCAGGGGGTCTTTTTCGGTCTGTGACATCATCCATGCCGGGTAAGTTTCATTTCAACTCACTGATATTTGGGTGTCCAGTTGGGGGGTTGGGGGAGGGGGGTTATGGCACAAGAATGTCAGTGAAAAGCAATGACGGGGGGGAGGGAGGGCAATTCAGCGAGGCCAGCTGTTGTGTTACAAATATCATTGTTGTCTGTGTTTTTTTGGTATTGTATGGAGGTTCCGGATCCTAACCTGGGAGGGATCGTTCAGTATATGACACGTAAGTTGAATTCCACGTATGTGCTTGTACTGCTTTTCATTTTCAAATTACACTTTCTCCATACAACGGTGATTGTTTCTCTCATGGACAGTGTGGAGTATACATACCAGGGGTTCATACAGTGGGAGGCTAGCCCTGGGATCCCCACCTAGAATTTTGGGAGTTGAATAGAAATAAACATTTTGGAAGCATTTATTTTTGGTCTGATATTGTATCCCATTATGTTCCTATCATTACTGAGCCATTTAGTGCATAGGACCGAACACTGATCATCAGTGTGAAGTATAGACTCTTATGCAAAGATGTGCATCAAAGTAGTGTAGGTTCCAAAAAATGTGTGTGGCGAAGTACACTCGGAGCCCCACCCCCACCCCCCCAAACAAAAATCCTGTATGAAACCGCATACAATACATCATAAAGTTGCAATTATATAGGAGCATGAATAATTTGTTGTTTGTATTACAAATATCTTTGTTGTCTGTGTTTTTGTGTATATGAAATTGTTTTGTAATGGAGCTCGACGTCCGATGGCATATGTTCCTTGTGGACACTCATAGATGTCGTCTCCTACATGATCACAATCAGCACCACACACAACAAACAACATATTTTATTGTTGAACTAATATAATATTGGTATAAAATGCATCAAACAATATTATTTCTATTTTATTTTATTGTTTTTATTGATGGGAAAAGTGGAATTTTTTTGGAAAAAAATTTTTTTTTTGAAGTATTAGTAGATGGCCTGAATATTATTCAATTTTCTCAATCAAAAAATGAGGGGAATCCCAAACTCTTGGTCTATTTAGTGATATATAGTTGCTATGGGGTTTTCCCAGCCAGCATCGAGTTAAAAAAATAAAACGGTAATACTCTATTCCGCGGTCGACGATTAGATTTTTCCGCGCGCATCCAAACAATTCAGGAACGAGAGGGTTAACGCAGGAGGAAGGGATATCACATGCACAGTTCAAGGCAGTCAAATCCAAGCACTAGCCAGGTGCAAGGGACCGAAGGGTCCGCCTCTACCAGCCCTGCTGGCAGAGATTATTACTCCGATGAACGAGGCGGCGTGGCACCAGAAATTGTCCGGGCCACCCGGACGCAAGTCTCATGCAGAAGATCCTCCACGGCATTAGAACAGGTTTTAGGGTTGGCTACGACCATGTCAGAGCCTCGCTCATAAGCAGGAGCACGAACATTAAATTTGCAGCGGAGCATGAGCGGGTGGTATCGGAATATTTAGCAGCTGAAGTAGATGCTGGGCAGGTTCCACCCAGCAGGCAGAAGCGTTGGGCATTCACTGCAGCCCATTTGGGGTTATCCCAAAGAAAAGCAAGCCGGGAAAATTCAGGCTGATCCTGAACCTGTCTGCACCCGAAGGGGCCAGCGTGAACGAAGGCATCAGCAAGGAACTAGCAACGCTAGCCTATGTATCGCTGGACAAAGTAGCAGAGACAGCAGCAAAGCTAGGGCCGGGGGCGTGGCTAGCAAAGATGGATATTATGCAAGCGTACAGGCAAATTCCAATATACCCGCAAGACAGATGCTGGGAATGGCATGGGACGGTACGGTATATGTAGACACCACCTTGCCATTCGGCCTCAGGTCGGCCCCTCTGTTCTTCACAGCGGTAGCTGATGCGGCACAGTGGGTAATGACGAAGCGTGGTGTGGCGCACATCTTTCATTACGTGGATGACTTTATTATACTGGGGGCAAGTGAGGCAGAGTGCAGTCAGAAGAGCAAGATCATGCATGATATCTGTGCCAAGCTGGGGCTACCGCCAGAGCCGGCAAAAGACATGGGCCCCACCACGTGCCTGACGTTTCTGGGCATCGAGATTGACCTGGTAGCCATGGAGCTGAGGCTACCAAAAGACAAATTGCCACGTATGCTGACGGAACCGTCAGGGTGGCGAGGCAGGAAATCCTGCAAGAAACGAGAACTACTCTCGCTGATAGGGGTTCTCGGCCACGCATGCAAGGTTGTAAGAGCTGGCAGAACCTTTACGAGACGGCTATCTGCGTCAACAAGCAAGCTAGAACATTTTGTGAGGCTCAGCAGAGAAGCCAGGTCCGACATAGAGTGGTGGTGGCTGTTTAGTGCAAGCTGGAATGGCGTAGGCCTGCTGAAGCACCCTGTGGTGGCTCAGCCCCCCGTGATGCTGAATTCAGATGCCTCAGACAACTGGGGCTGCGGTGCTTACTGGGGATCAAGCTGGTTTCAACTGCCATGGGCAGGCCAAGCGCAACAATTGCACATCACAGCAAAGGAGCTAGTCCCGATCGTAGTTGCAGCTGCACTGTGGGGCCCGGGCAGACGATCTTGGCTCATTGCGATAACGCCGCTGTGGTGGAAATAGTCAAAACAATGGGCAGTCCAGGGACCGGGAAGCAATGCACTTAATGAGGTGCCTGGCATTTATTCTAGCTAAGCATGAAATAGCATTTCGGGCCTCGCACATAAAAGGAGTAGTGAATGTCGGGGCAGATGCCCTGTCAAGGAATGATGTAGCCAAGTTTCGTCTACACTGTCTGCAGGCAGTAAGAGAACCGACTCCAATCCCGGACTCTTGCTGATCAAGAGACCAGAGGACCTCTCCCAGCTGGACAGAGCTGTGGAGGGATATCGTCAGAGTAGCATAGCAGCCTCCACGGCGAGGACATACAGCTCAGCACAGGAGCGGTACAAGAAATTCTGCAGGGCGGCAGGCTGCCAACCGTTGCCCACATCAGAACAGCTTCTGTGCAGATATGTGACACACCTGGCCGACGGAGGCGTGAACTACACCACCATGAAGTGCTATTTGGCGGCGGTCAGGCACTGGCACATCGGAGGTTGGGGCGACCCGGGTATATATGAACTGTATTAAGATGCTTTAGCTTGGAAATAATGATATTTTCCCTCAAAATCAGTTCCTCTCAAACACCCTATTCTCCCCAGAGCGACAAGCATGCACACGGTTATTTTTATCACTCCACTTACCAACTTAAATTTAAATTCTACAATAAAATTATAATAATATTTTGTATAATCAAACAGTAAAGCAGCAATTACCTTTGCATCTCTCTACAAATCTCAATGTGTTCCTTCAAAGAAGCTATAGGCACAAAATTTCCACATTGAAGGCATTCTTCTATTGGTGGGGGCCTTCTAGATTCCTATAAAATACATGTAACTTTCATGATATAAAAACAACAAAAAACAAAAAAAACAAAAACTAAAGTAATGACCATCATCCAAACTTTTTTGAAGTGGCCGAATATAAATTTTTGCATGATGCACTACAGCTCTTAGATATTTTACCGTATAGCCATTCTTTGGTCTTGCAATAGCTGTAGTGTTTTTGCACCACCCTCCGAGCATCTAAGAAACTCATAACCACCACATCCACATAGTTTAGGAAAATTTTCCTCTAGATTCTGTACAATTTCCCATGCTTCAGCATTTTCCAAAAAACAATTTTTTTCTTCGCCTAAACCAGCTGCTTGCAACCTCTCCCTCTCAGAGGAATCTGGAATTGCTTCCTGTTCAGGATTAGCCAAACAAACGAATACATGTGTCCATGTGGGCAGCTTCTTATAGGGAGATTTTATTGATTTTGAGGGCTTTCGCTTTTTACCTAGAGTCAATGACTTCTTGGGATTCCATTCGAAACGTTTCTCTCCAATCGAGCATCCCACAGTGGTATTCGGAGAAAAACTGCTTACATAATTGTTGCTAACCGATACTGGTTGACTTAAAACAGAAGAATTACTCGCGATGGAGGAAGATCCATAATAGTGCCAATTGAGTTGACGCTCGAAGGAGAACTAGAGCTTTCAATAATTTCTACTGCTTGAAGAAGTGTCTTTTGAAGCTGATTGGTAGAAGAAATCACTTCATTACGCCATTCACGCCCGGACTGGACCCCAAACTGAAATGGTGGTTGCTGAGAACTCATAACACGACTATGTTGTATGTCGCTTATGCGCTTTAACGACCCTTTACCGTTTTTTGAGTAAAATTGCTCACACAACCAATTTTAGAATTAAAATGAATTACAACCCCCCCTCTAGTTGCACAGTACACCCCTCCAAAGTTGCATTGTACACTTATTTCAAAAGCACCCCTCCAAACCTCTCCAATAGCACCTCCTCCAATTGCACAGTGCACCTCATCCAATTGCAGGGTGCACCCCCCTCCAATTACACGGTGCACCCCCTCCAATTGTAGGGTGCACCCCCTCCAATTGCACGGCGCACTCCCTCCAGTTGCAGGACCCACTCCCTTCAGTTGCAGGGTGCACCCCCTCCAGTTGCACGGTGCACCCCCTCCAAATGCAGGGCGCACCCCCTCCGAAAGCCAGGGACTCCCTAAGATTATTAAGACGTTCACTTTTGGCAGTAATCACCTCCCATATTAAACAACCCTGCCAGTAGTAAACCATTATATTCGCTAGCTGCTACTTCAGCTAAGGCAGTGTAAACAGTATAATCAACGATTCTATACCCAACGCCAACTGCAATATTTGCTACAACTCGCTAACTCGCTCTTATCCCCTAGGCCCACATCTACTGGAGTCGTCTTCCTACCGACGCTTCGCCTTCATACTTGCTAGAGCCATCTACAATTGACCTTATCATCCCAGCTATTAGTCATACTGATTAAGCTAGAGTTTATCTATTGTAAGATATTCTTCCTTCAGCCATTTTTTCCCTTAAGATTCTGCAGGTATAATCTTAGAAACGGCGACCTGAATTCTCAAAAATACAGTTGGGTGTTATTACAACGGTAGGCAGCCATAACTAAAACCCTTTTTATAACAATGAAGTTTTCGCCCAAATCAGCCGAAATTTTAACCTCCTGTACTCTGATAATAAAGATTTCAGAAAACGCCAAAAAAATGTCTTGGAAATGTTGAGGTAGCTAAATTGACTTTTGCACGGTTTAGTTGATTTTAATTTATTTCCTCAGCGTCAATTTCCTCAAAATAGGTCACTTTTTTTGTCTACAAAATAGAATGAGAGGCATAAATGATTATGATACAACAACGTGATGTATCATGTTTTTATTAGCTATGAATGAAAATCTAGTTAGGTTGTATGAAGCTTTCTTACGCTAGGGGTTACTTGGTCCCTATTAGACACAGGGAATTATATATGAGTTTAAGAGTGCCCTGCCACCCGAACCTGTGGTCGTTTAATCATTCAGTGTAATACTTCGGAACCGCCCATAACCGGAGACGCAAGCAATCTATTCAAGCGGGGCCAGCTCTGAATTTCTGCCTGGATCAATTAACTTTGGCCCCAAAAAATCTGCCAGTTACCGTGGAGCAGGAGGACAAACGGGTCCCAATGCTATAACTTAGAACTGTAGTGTACTAGTCTGAAACAGTGACTTCAAATAACATCCTTCTGTTATACTTGCAGGGTAAGGAATGAAGCTGTACTTGTGAAGCCATTGAAGTAGCTTAAAACTCTGTCTCAACAGTGACCAACTCCACCCTGACTGGTACCAGCTCCGACTATTCCACCAACCTTGTATTCAGACTCGGCTGCGTATAGACTCTGTCATCATCACTTCATTTCTTTCCTTCGGGATTGCTACAGCTATTTTCTTCAGTCGAAATCTTGTGCTGAACTACCCAGCTCCCACTAATGAGCAACCAACTCCAAGCAACATCGGGAATACGCCATCACTTCTGCTCGAGGGACTATTTCCTAAGTTACAACGGCCATCTCGGGGCTCATAATTGTATTTCTTATTTTTGTTTACAAATGGGCTCTTTTTAGAGCTGCCAATTGATTATCTTACCAAATAAATTGCACGTTCATGGAGCTCAAGATTAAGGGGGGCAGGGTGAAATTGCAACCAGTGGTCAACTTGAAAATAAAAATTGATATTTCGTGGAACTGGATCACTGAATTGAATCCAAATTTTGTCACAGGCAACATATCCCCCTTAGAATAAAATTACAGAGAGTTTTTTAGAATAACCCAGGAGTAAAACGGTATGAAAATTTTACTGTTTACAAATGGACTCTTTTTAGAGCTGCCACAAGTCAATTGATTATCTTACCGCTAAACTCATGTATAAATGTCTCTCCTCTTCTGTCTGGTAGCTTTTTGACTCTTTTGTTGTTTTTTGTTATATTGAAGTCTTTCCCCAAATTTCTTGAGCTCACGCCAATATTAACGTTTATTAATGTTTTAAAGTAGCAAAGTAGCATTTGGGGTAGGGTGGGGGGTGAGGTGCACTGATCTCTTTGAGTTTAGCCTTATATACATATACATGAGTTTAGCCTTAATATACTTGCAGTAAAACCTTACAAAGTTGTGTAAGTTCATTTTCTATTCTAGTAATGGTGGTTGTAATAAATGCGCTGTCTGTCATAGCTATAGCCTTAATTGAGGGATTTTTAATCTATTGTGCAATAATTAAGTCACTAAGAGAATACAATGTAATGCTTCATCCACCAGAGTTCTGGTACAATAGAATATTCTCAACTGAAGGCAGTTTAGAATCCTTTTATTCAGCTATTCATAGGAGTATCCTCCCACGGCAATTTGATGGCTTAGCCATTTGTCCAGAAAGTTAAGTCAGGAGGAAATTTAATGTAAGTCTTGTGCTGGTATATCCAAGACTAAGTGTGTATGAGTGTATGAAAGTGTTGTGAGTTGCTAAAGAATAGCACAAATAAACTAAGCAAAAACATTTAACTAACAAATGAATCCTATTACGGGCTATTATTCAAATTTCAATTTAAGTCAGACCAGCTTTTAAAATGCAATGCCTGGTCTTCGCTATGTATCAAAATGTTATCTTGAAGCTCATTATCTACAAATACATTTGAATTCAGAGAGCGTCATACTGTAATTTGTTCAAGCTATGTAGCTTTAGTTTAACGTCATTATACATTATTACTAGTGATGTGCTCTAATAGCACAAAATAGCGAAGCGAGCGATGCATGTTCCCTGTAATTGCAGCTATTCCTCCATGCATGCTTGGTGTGGCTACAAAATACTGTCAGATTCTTTACTTTGCTACCTGTTTCTGTTTCGTTTTAGCTCTCCTCCTCCTTGCCCTGTCTTTTTCATTTCTTATCGCTCTCCTTACTAATTTTTCTTCAGGAGTTTCTAACGCCCTCAAAGCTCTTGCTCGAGCGTTTCTAACGTTTTGTCTACTGGGCATCGCTACTTCGTACGGCGGGTAAACAAAACAAAATGTTGCTAAGAAGGTTACCCTGCCCGCGCAAGCGCGTAGGAGAAAGGGTACACACGTACGCCCACGCAAGAACAAAAACAATTTCTAGACCTAAATATATATATATATCGCGAACTCATTAGAGAGTCAGCTCGGCTCGCTTCGCTGAATTAATATGAGCTAATTTTATGTTGCCATGAACATTGATTTCTTTGAAATTATTTAGTTTTTTATTAAAACTATATTCAACAAAGAAATTTAATTTGAAATGTTAGTGATAAAACAATTTATGTTTACTTCTCTCTCAGTAATGACAGTTTATAGTTTTCTTTCTCAGAGCTAACAGTGCCTTCTTGTAAAATATTTCTCACAGCCTTTACTGAAGTAAAACATTTTCTTTGGCTTGAGCTAGCTGACTGTAGTCTTTGTAAGTGATCAGTGACATTGCTATTTGATGTGTTTTTTTTTTGCTCATCTTCTTTGTCCTTGTCGACCTCATCAATGTTATCTGTCTGATTGATCTCCGAGCTAGTATTTTCCTTTCCCGCTTCTATTTCCTCTGTTTTCCCATTGCTTTTATTTTCTCCATTTTCTTTTATTTCGTCTGTCAACACATTTCTTCCTTTTTCTTCTAGTGCATCTTCTCTTAGTTCGTTGTCCTTCTGTCCATTATTATCAACCTCCATTTTCTCTTTGATGGTGAACAAGACTCGCAAAATATTGAAGTAATCTTTGATCTGAAGTTCTGTGTTGATGGTTGAATTGCCTTCACACATTTCAACAAAGATGTCATCAATGAATACAACATCGCCATCCCAGTACTCTTCACAACTATCACAAATTTCACTGTGATCATTCCCTGATGATTTAATGTCATGCATCTTCTCAGAATCTAATTGTACGTTGCTACTTTTGAGCACGCTACTCAAGCCATTGTAGTCGTCAGACTTTTTAGGTGCATTATTTTGGCCACCAACGTCAGCAGGAAATTTTTTGATGTCTGGTGTAATAGGACCATGGTCATTGCTTGACCTTTTGATGTCCTGATAGGCCTCTGTTTGAAGGACCTAATGAAACAAGTTTAACATTAAATGCTTATCAAAAAAATGTCTTTTAATATCAAAGTGTATAAAAAATATTTAATTATTGCAAATAATTACCCTGGCACACAATATCCCAATATTCACTTATTCCTTTATTTTTAATAATAATAATAATAATAATAGTAATGATTGTTAAAATAATGTATTTATTAAAGTATTTATTGCTACTCTAACTTACTTGAGTAAGGAACACTCCCAAGAACGGTACAAATGGCGTTCCACTTTCCAGATATTTCTGTACTTTGGCTGTATATGCTTGATTATTGTTTTGTTCTGACATTAGCTCACTGAGCTTGTCAAATTGCCTAAATAACATAGAATGTTTAAATAATTCACAAAAACAAAATACTCCAGATGTATGCATAACTGTTTGGCTTAATGAGGCCTTCACAGAGTTCAATAAACAAGCTGAGATGATCTTACAACATTTACTATGTGTAGCAATGACAATGCTACTATCAATCATTACGCGTCTAAAAGATCATAGTCTTATTTGTATCTGCTCATAGAAAGTATGAAGCATAATTAAAACTTTTAGATAAATAAAATTAGCAGTTTTTTCCTGTTTCATAACGCTACTAAATTACAAGAAGAATTTGTCTCAAACATTTTAATATAATGTTTCAAGCAGAGTAGTTCAAGCATGCAATCTGCATTTATTAATTTAATGTTCTTCTTACTTTATCTTCCTAGAAGAAACGGCTTTCCAGGATTCTCTGAGCCTGTGAATGGGAGTGCTTTGCAGGCCACCCAAAATAGCCTTGAGGGAATTGAAATTGCGCACTGCTCGACACTCCATGGCTATCTGTATTGCAATAAACATAAAAAATAGTCAGTAGCTATAAGCACATATTTTTTCAGCTGATATTGGCCTAGTAGTTGGAGTAACTAAAATTAATATCACCCAGAAATAAGATTAAGTGCTGAGTTAAAACTAATTCCGCTCCAAACACCTGATGCTGGGAAAACATACAAAAGTACATCAATTTTCACTGACTTATACGTTCTAATTACTTTCCTTACAAATTATAAAGCAGCTAAATTGGTTTGATGTCACACTTTGATTTATTAATATATTTGGTGTTCAATTTCCTGCTTTTTGCTTCAAGCATATGTCAATAAACTAGCTTATGCTTGTTTGCTTTAACAGCCTGAAGCACATGACCTATGTGTACCATCATAATTTCACATACCTTAATGAAGGCTTCAATGACCTTGGCCCTGGCCTTAGGCGATTTTTCTGCCAGTATCTCCGTGGGCACCATTAAAGCGAGTTGGTTGAAGGCTTTAATCATAGCCATCACATTAGGAGACATAGTTTCCTGTCAAAGAGTAGCAAATATAAGTCAACAAGTAACACAAGCTTTTAATAGTGAGATAGTAACAGATAGGAGGAAATAATTATGAGAGTAACAGGAGAAGCTAATAAATAAAGGAAAGAAGGAAAGAATAAGTAATTATGTGAATGGGTAACACATAGATGGCATGTAATCAAGAATTGAATACTTATATATTTTCATATTGGACTGAAAAATTAAATTCAATCTACCAATATTAAACAAGGTTTCTTACTTTTGTGGCTTTCTTTGTCCATGCGCCATTTTTGAGCTCTTCAGGTCTTATCTTTTGCAATAGTTCTGAATCGACAAGAAAGAGCTCCAAAGCCACCATTTTTGCTTCAAAGAAATGAAGCTTATCAGAAAGATCATACTGCAATCCTCTTTTTTGGTTAGCTTTCTTCTTCATCCAGTTTTTCACACCACAGACAATATCCTTGCACAATGATGCCAGGGATTGTTGGATGGAATGAAACTTAATGAGTTCCATTACTTCAATCACTACCAGCGCATGTAAATTTGTATAATATATATAATAAAATCACTCCCATAATATTATCGTAATAACATGTTTAAATGCAACAGTGACTATTTCCTAAACCAAGTACAGTACAAGTACTAAAAGAATGAATAATCTTATTCATGACTTCAAGGGATTTATGGCTTGTTTAAAGTTGTGTGAAAACTACAAATAAGGTACCAATTAAAATCCCCAGAATTATGTTGTTGTTGTTTTTTGTTTTTTTGTTATCTGTGAATAATTATTGGTAACAGTAACGGCAGCAAAAGTGATAATAAAATCAACAATGACAACAAAATGACAATAATCAGTAATAACAAAATAATAACAATAAAAATACTAAGTTCTATATGACACTATAGAAATAATACTAATGCAATACCTTATAATAATGATGATAACAACAATAATAATAAATAATAACATTAAAATAATAATAATAACATTAATATTATTTTTACTGTTGTTCTTATTACGATTTTATTTCATTATTGATGAAGATTTCAAAATATTGACATCTTGAAATAATACTAATGCAATACCTTATAATAATGATGATAACAACAATAATAATAAATAATAACATTAAAATAATAATAATAACATTAATATTATTTTTACTGTTGTTCTTATTACGATTTTATTTCATTATTGATGAAGATTTCAAAATATTGACATCTAGCTATTGAAATTACTCAATTATAATAATATAGCAACTAGTAAACATACCACTAAGCAGCCTTGCCTGAAAGCTGAATTTTATATGAATACAGACTCAATCCAAGTATCACACTAAATACACATTTTCATACGAACCCCTAAGGTTTCGGTAGCGAGCTTGGGGAGATGGCTACTTGCTCAAATGCGTTCAGCTGCTTTAACGAGACGAGCAAGGTAGCCTAGCTATAGTTCATACAACAAGGATTTCCTAATTTCCAGTATCAGCTTATTAAGAGCTAGACCCCTCAGCATAAATTCTATGGTTCGTTACCACTAGGTTTCGAAAGGGAGCGGGTTATGTTAAGCGTCACAAATGAATGCACTTTTTGGCTGCACGCTATGCTTATACTGCATAACTCACCCGTCTAAATTAAATGGGCTTAAAAAGAATTAGTAATCGCTTCGCAGTCCCCAATCCAAATAACTAATTAGCAATAACTTATAATAATGTAGATAACTTCAATACCAATGATAGTAAAGAATATGAAGAATAATAATGATAAAATAATAATAATAGTAATAAAATAAAAAATAATAGTAAAAATAATAATAATAATAGTAATAAAAAATAATAACAGTAATAAAAAAAATAATAAATAAATAAAAATAAAAAATAATAATAAATACGTTATTATTTTACTGTTGTTGTTATTGGGTGTTTTTTTATTTCAGTATTAGCTAATGATGCTAGCTAAATTCAAAATATTGTAATCCTACTGATTTGCATTAATATCATAATAATACTAAGACATATATATCAATAATTAGCCTTACCGAATAGAAAGTTGACTTTTGTAGAATATAGACACAATCCAAGTATCACTCTAAAGAAGAACTGAATTCCACTTTTACACCGACCGTGCTAACAGACACTGCAAAGTTTCGGTAGAGTCGACGCTGTAACTTAGCGTGAAGGCAGGCATGCGCAAAGAACTTCAGTGTACTTCAGCACAACGAGCAAGCTAGCCCGTCTGTATTTCATGCAATAAGTATTATTTTCTAATTTCTTCTATGTAGCTCACTGTGAGCTAGTGCCCTTAACATAAATTTTATAGTTACGTCAAGTTTGCTTAAAGCCAAAGTGTAAGTGTTTAGCAGTACAAATGTATATGCAATCTACAATCCACAAATTATGGCTACTCTGACATACTATTTTTCTTTTTGTAAAGAAACTAATCAAAACCAAGCCTAAGAGAAGACCTATTGCCAAAGTGGAGTAAAAAAATTTCAAACTGTCTATCAACTCCTCTCACAACTAGTGTTTGCTTCTGTCCTCTTGACATTTTTTGCCCTCTTCTCTCACTGACTTTGGCTTTTCAGGCATCTCTTTTATGGCTGCCATTGTACTTGATGCAGATGTGGTCAAATCTACAGTATGGCAAGAATAATCTATCCGTTCATTGAAGTGAAACACGACGTCTGCCCCGCCATTACTACTGCGAGGCTCCCATAGAGGCCACCTTTCCAGCAACTCAGCCTCAGTGCCCACTATGCTTGCCCATAGCCAAAAATGTTGTGACATAAAGAGACCCGGTTAATCTGCCGAAAATTCGGCCATCTCCAATCGATGAGATCTGCATCGTATCAGACAGCCTCGGCCCCCACACTACCTTCACTTTGCTATCATAGTTGCCTGTAGGTCAACATATCCATCACCTTCTCTGGATGGCTCTCCCATACTACAGCCACAAACAAACTGTAGCAATGGAGCGCAAGCTCAGCAGGTCTGGGACCTCTCTCCAACCAATTTCTCTCTCCTTATTGTGCTGTCCTGTGGCACTCCACCTCTATATTATCCTTAAGAACCTCCACCTTTGACAAACTCCCCCAGAAGGATCATCCTAACCAGCTTCGCCAGGACGACTGGAAGCGCTACACTCAGTACAATTTGCCTGCCACTCAAACCCCCTCACAGACTCGTCCTTTTTTTTTCTTTTTGGTAGCCTACCCCCACTACAGATTCTCCAGTTTTATTTTTGTTAGCCCTTTATTGACCCAGATCTCCTCCCTTTAAACAACCCTGCCAGTAGCGACCATTTATTCGCTAGCTGCTACTTCAACTAAGGCAGTGCAATATTTGCTACAACTCGCTAACTCGCTTTTATCCCCTAGGCCCACGTCCGCTGGAGTCGTCTTCCTACAGACGCTTCGCCTTCGGACCTGTTAGAGCCGTCTGCAATTGACCCTGTCACCCCAGCTAGACCGACCAGCGAAGTCAGACTGTTCCGGTCTCTTTCGTCGCTCATTCTACACTTGGTGACTCAGCAATCAAGTTCTCACCGCAATTGACATCTTTCTCTACTTGCAGTCGAGATCTCTTTCTCTTGGTTACCTGTGTACTTGCTGAACAACTGTACTACTCCTGCAAACTACTCTGGACCTGCCCTACTATTGCCTGCACTATTGTAGCCCCACACCACCATCCTGATATGTTAACTCCGTTTATACCATAGTTTCTGTAGTAACAGCTATGGATTAAAAATGTTATTCCCCTTTGTTATTCCCCACTAATGGCATGAGAAAAAATATTTTGTATCACAAAGAGAAGTTAAATTGTACACAGAATTTGTGACCTGCTATGAGAAACACTGACAAAATAAAAAAAAATCTGGATTTTATGAGGTAATCCTGTAGTTCTAATAAGTCAAAGGCTCTTACCGTTCGTTCTTTAGCTTGGAGAATTATATAGCTATAATGAGTTTAAAGTCTTGCCGGGTGAACGTCGCCTGATATCTTCGTCAATTAGCTACTACAGTTTTTGTTTGAAGGCTGCGGAAAGGGAACGTAATGTATTTATCTTGCTGACGTATTTGGGAGGACCCTCGCTGCGTTAACTTAGCATATTTTTCTCCCCCAAAACGTGGTTTAACTATTTGCAACTTTAATGCAGCTTTAAACCATATTATCTTGTGTCAAATGTCTTACAATCTATCCATTCATTTAATTGGGCGAACGAAATGAGACCCTCATTAGCGAGTCCCAATTGAAATTCTGGTTTGTATTTGCATATTATGGCTAAACTCAAAGAGGTCAGTGTGTATCCACTACACACCCCACCCCACCCCAAATGCTACTTTAAAACATTAATACACATTAATATTGGCGTGAGCTGCAAGAAATTTGGGGAAAAACTTCAACATAACCCTAGGGGGGAAAACAAAAGAGGCAAAAAGCTACCAGACAGAAGAGGAGAGACATTGCAGCAAGATCTTACAAAGTTGTGGAAGTTCATTTTCTATTCTAGTAATGGCAGTTGTAATAAATGCGCTGTCTGTCATAGCTAAAGCCTTAATTAAGGGATTTTTTTGGCTTGAAAATCTAATTGTGCAATAATTAAGTCACTAAGAGAATACAATGTAATTATTCATCCACCAGAGCTCTGGTACAATAGAACATTCTCAACTGAAGGCAGTTTAGAATCCTTTATTTAGCAATTCATAAGAGTATCCTCCCAGGGGAATTTGATGGCTTTGTCAATTTTTCTTGTTTGAAAATCTATTGTGCAATAATTAAGTCACTAAGAGAATACAATGCAATGCTTCATTCACCAGAGTTCTGGTACAATAGAATATTCTCAACTGAAGGCAGTTTAGAATCCTTTATTTAGCGATTCATAAGAGTATCTTCCCAGGGGAACTTGATGGCTTACCCATTTGTCTGAAAGTTAAGTCAGAAGAGAATTTAATGTAAGTCTTGTGCTGGTATATCCTAGACTAAGTGCTATGAGTGTATGAAAGTGTTGTGTGTTGCTAAAGAATAGCACAAATAAACTAAGCAAAAACATTTAGAATCCTATTAGGGGCTATATTCAAATTTCAATTTCAGTCAGACCAGCTTGCTTACCATTTGTGCTGAAGCACATCGTGAGTGTACTTAATTAGGCCGCTTTTCCGTCTTCTGTAATCAAATTAAGTTTCATCCACTTTTACTGCGTGGCACTTCTACTGCACGGCACCAGTAAAGTAATCGCATATGTCTAGTGTGGAACACATTCTTATCTGTTGACCTTTCATTGCCCTTCACTTCTAATCAACCACTCCAAGTCGGTGAGCGAGTTATTCGGTTGATGTGTTAGGTTCCAATCAGGCCTATAGTGGTGGTTGCCCTTCCTGGGCAGTCTAGATGGTTGGTCATGGTGACTGATTCATCAAATGCCAGACTGGGCCTCAAGAAGCTGTTTTAATGATATTTTTTGAGAGGGTGACACAGAGGCCTACCACAGTGTGCAGGGGTGGTTCCTGATGTTTCACCAGGACATGAAGCTGGACTCAACACTAGCATCACTAGAGATTCTATGTCACTTTGTTGCATACCTGGCACACTCTGGTCTGCTTGCCATTTGCACACTCAGGATGGTCTAGGAGATGAAATGGACTCCAATGAGAAGCTAGAGGTATAATTCAGCACTTGTGATTGATATAATAATGGACTCTGGATGCTTATCTTCACCCTCCAGACCATTCTAGACTTGCACGCTTTAGTATTTTAACATTTCTGGGAGAAGACATTAGCGAATCTTGTACTGTTTACAGCTATTGTAAACAGTACATAGAGTGAATAGTAAAGTGGGCATTTTTCACAGTAGTTGTGTAGTTATTATATTTGCACACTGAACAAAAAACACTTTTATAATAAAGGTATTGCATATGGTGAAGAGTATGACAGATGAATTAAAATGCAATGCCAGGTCTTCACTATGTATCAAAATGTTATCTTGAAGTTCATTGGCTACAAATACTTTTGAAATCAGAGAGGGTCATACTGTAATTCGTTCGAGCTATGTAGCTTTAGTTTAACATTATTATACATTATTATTAATATTTGAGCTAATTTTATGTTGCCATGATCATTGATTTATTTGAAAATGAGTTTTTCATTAAAACTATATTCAACAAAGAAATTTACTTTGAAATGTTAATGATAAAACAATTTATGTTGACTTCTCTCTCAGTAATGACAGTTTATAGTTTTCTTTCTCAGAGCTAACAGTGCCTTCTTGTAAAATATTTCTCACAGCCTTTACTGAAGTAAAACATTTTCTTTGGCTTGAGCTAGCTGACTGTAGCCTTTGTAAGTGATCCGTGGCATTTCTATTTGATGTTAGATTTTTTTGCTCATCTTCTTTGTCCTTGTCGACCTCATCAATGTTATCTGTCTGATTGATCTCCGAGCTAGTATTTTCCTTTCCCGCTTCTATTTCCTCTGTTTGCCCATTGCTTATATTTTCTCCATTTTCTTTTATTTCGTCTGTCAACACATTCCTTCCTTTTTCTTCTAGTGCATCTTCTCTTAGCTTGTTGTCCTTCTGTCCATTATTATCTACCTCCATTTTCTCTTTGATAGTGAACAATACTCGCAAAATATTGAAGTAATCTTTGATCTGAAGTTCTGTGTTGATGGTTGAATTGCCTTCACACATTTCAACAAAGATGTCATCGATGAATACAACATCGCCATCCCAGTGCTCTTCACAACTATCACAAATTTCACTGTGATCATTCCCTGATGATTTAATGTCATGCATCTTCTCAGAATCTAATTGTATGTTGCTACTTTTGAGCACGCTACTCAAGCCATTGTAGTTGTCAGACTTTTTAGGTGCATTATTTTGGCCACTAACGTCAGCGGGAAATTTTTTGATGTCTGGTATAATAGGACCACGGTCATTGCTTGACCTTTTGATGTCCTGATAGGCCTCTGTTTGGAGGACCTAATGAAACAAGTTTAACATTAAATGCTTATAAAAAAAACTGTCTTTTAATATCAAAGTGTATAAATTATTGCAAATAATTACCCTGGCACACAATATTATTATTCCTTTATTTTTAATAATAATAATAATAATAATAATAATAATAATAATAATAATAATAATAATAATAATAATAATAATAATAATAGTAATGATTATTAAATAATGTATTTATTAAAGTATTTATTGCTACTCTAACTTACTTGAGTAAGGAACACTCCCAAGAACGGTACAAATGGCGTTCCACTTTCCAGATATTTCCGTACTTTGGCTGTATATGCTTGATTATTGTTTTGTTCTGACATAAGCTCACTGAGCTTGTCAAATTGCCTGAATATAACATAGAATGTTTAAATCATTCACAAAAACAAAATACTCCAGATGTATGCATAACTGTTTGGCTTAATGAGGCCTTTACAGAGTTCAATAAACAAGCTGAGATGATCTTACAACATTTACTATGTGTAGCAATGACAATGCTAATATCAATCATTACGCGTTTAAAAGATCATAGTCTTATTTGCATCTGCTCATAGAAAGTATGAAACATAATTAAAACTTTTAGATAAATAAAATTAGCAGTTTTTTCCGGTTTCATAACCCTACTAAATTACAAGAAGAATTTGTCTCAAACATTTTAATATAATGTTTCAAGCAGAGTAGTTCAAGCATGCAATCTGCATTTATTAATTTTATGTTCTTCTTACTTTTTCTTCCTAGAAGAAACGGCTTTCCAGGAGTCTCTGAGCCTGTGAATGGGAGTGCTTTGCAGGCCACCCAAAATAGCCTTGAGGGAATTGAAATTGCGCACTGCTCGACACTCCATGGCTATCTGTATTGCAATAAGCATAAAAAATAGTCAGTTTGCATAGCTATAAGCACATATTTTTTCAGCTGATATTTGCCTAGACAAAGTATTGTTGGAGTAACTAAAATTAATATCACCAAGACATAGGGCAAGTACTTAAGCATTTGTTCTAGTAAGCATTTGAGTAACTGTTTTTCAAGAGCTTTAACTGCTGAGTTACAACTAATTCTGCTCCAAACACCTGATGCTGGGAAAACATATCCATGTGAGATTGTTACCAAACCAAAGTGTTACTGTCAGTGTAAACAAAATTGAAATGCCTGGAGGAGTGTGTACATTAGGCTACAAGATGAAAAATATTAGTTGAGTGTACTTTTTAAATAATAATGTCATAACAATAAGTACATCAATTGTTACTTACTTATGCATTCTAATTACTTTTCTTACAAATTATAAAAAGCAGCTAAACAATTGGTTTGATGTCACACTTTGATTTATTAATATATTTGGTGTTCAATTTCCTTAAAAGTAATTGAAATTGTGCTTCAAGCATAATGTCAATAAGACAAGCTTATGCTTGTTTGTTTTAACAGCTTGAAGCACATGACCTAAGTGTACCATCATAATTTCACATACCTTAATGAAGGCTTCAATGACCTTGGCCCTGGCCTTAGGCGATTTTTCTGCCAGTATCTCCGTGGGCACCATTAAAGCGAGTTGGTTGAAGGCTTTAATCATAGCCATCACATTAGGAGACATAGTTTCCTGTTAAAGAGTAGCAAATATAAGTGAACATAAGTAACACAAGCTTTTAATAGTGAGACAGTAACAAATAGGAGGAAATAATTATGAGAGTAACAGGAGGAGCTAATAAATAAAGGAAAGAAGGAAAGAATAAGTAATTATGTGAATGGGTAACACATAGATGGAATGTAATCAAGAATTGAATACTTATATATTTTCTTATTGGACTAAAAAATTACATTCAATCTACCAATACTAAACAAAGTTTCTTACTTTTGTGGCTTTCTTTGTCCATGCGCCATTTTTGAGCTCTTCAGGTCTTATCTTTTGCAATAGTTCTGAATCGACAAGAAAGAGCTCCAAAGCCACCATTTTTGCTTCAAAGAAATGAAGCTTATCAGAAAGATCATACTGCAATCCTCTTTTTTGGTTAGCTTTCTTCTTCATCCAGTTTTTCACACCACAGACAATATCCTTGCACAATGATGCCAGGGATTGTTGGATGGAATGAAACTTAATGAGTTCCATTACTTCAATCACTACCAGCGCATGTAAATTTGTATAATATATATAATAAAATCACTCCCATAATATTATTGTAACATGTTTAAATGCAACAGTGACTATTTCCTAAACCAAGTACAGTACAAGTACTAAAAGAATGAATAATCTTATTCATGACTTCAATGGATTTATGGCTTGTTTAAAGTTGTGTGAAAACTACAAATAAGGTACCAATTAAAATTTCCAGAAATATGTTGTTTTTTGTTATCTGTAAATTATTGAACAGTAAGCAGCCTTGCCAGAAAGCTGATTTTATATGAATACAGACTCAATCCAAGTATCACACTAAATACACACTTTCACACGAACCCGCTAAGTTTTCCGTAGTGAGCTTGGGGAGATGGCTACTTGCTCAAATGCGTTCAGCTACTTTAACGAGACGAGCAAGGTAGCCTAGCTATAGTTCATACAACAAGGATTTCCTAATTTCCCATATCAGCTTATTAAGAGCTAGACCCCTCAGCATAAATTCTATGGTTTGTTACCACTAGGTTTCGAAAGCGAGCTGGTTGTGTTTAACGTCACAAATGAATGCACTTTTTTGGCTGCACGCTATGCTTATACTGCATAACTCACCCGTCTAAATTAAATGGGCTTAAAAAGAATTAGTATCGCTTCGCAGTCCCCATTCCAAATAACTAATTAGCAATAACTTATAATAATGTAGACAACTTCAATACCAATGATAGTAAATAATATGAAAATAATAATAATAATAATAATAATAATAATAATAATAATAATAATAATAATAATAATATAATAATAATAATAATAATAAAGTTGTTATTTACTGTTGTTGTTATTTGGGTTTTTTTATTTCAGTATTACCTAATTATATTAAATTCAAATATTGTCATTCTACTTATTAGCTACTATCATAATAATTATACTAACACATATCAATAATTAGCCTTACCCAGAATAGAAAGCTGACTTTTGTAGAATATAGACACAATCCAAGTATCAACACTAAAGAAGAACCGAATTCCACTTTCACTCCGACCGTGCTAAAACACACTGCAAAGTTTCGGTAGAATCGACGCTGTAACTTAGCGTAGGCAGGCATGCGCAAAGGACTTCAGTGTGCTTCAGCACAACGAGCAAGCTAGCCCAGCTGTATTACATGCAATGAGTATTTTCTAATTTCTTCTATTTAGCTCACTGTGAGCTAGTGTCATTCAATATCGAAATGACCGCACATCAGATGAATTTTTGTGCAAGACTCTCGATCAAACTGACTCGGAATAACTTAAATCAAAAGAATATACTATTGAGCACTAAATTTGGTGACTATATAGCTGAGCGTGGCTACACCTGGCTAGTTCCGCATAATGAGCTTCATTACCTCTGGAAACCAGTGAAAATGTTTTGTAATTTCGCATCCCGGTCTTGCCTATGCTGCTGCTCCATTTCAAATAGCTCACGTCGTAGATCTTTGTCTTCCTCCCACTGCTTCTTCATTTGCTCGTCGGCTTTCACTACTCGCTCTCGTTCTTCCTCTTCCCACCTTATTCGTTCAGCTCGTTCCGCACGCCGTTCTTCCTCCGCGGCATGCCAACGTTCACCAGCTTTTTCTAACTGCTGCTGAGTCACGGCCATTTGCTGTTGCATCATTGTAAGAATAGCAACGGTTGGGTTTTGGGCCGGTTCGAGTGAGATGGAAGGCTGATGAGATGAAGGATGAGATCTGTGGGCCATATTGTCCTGTGTACAATAAGCAACATCACCAGATACTTGAGAGCTGTTCCGAGCTAATTGTTGTTTCTTTTGAAGCCTTGTCGTAACCCAGGAATCTTGTCCAACAACTTCGTCGTTAGTGTCTGCAGAAATAATGTCTTCGTCGTTGTCTCTGTCAGATGAGTAAGTCGTTATTGTCTCTTCCGAGTCTGACATGAGGTGACAAATACAAAAAAAATATGTAAGGAAAAAATTACTGCTGACAAATAAAACAAAAAAACAGGATAGTGGTAACAGGGAATGTATATCAGAAAACAGCTTCTTTGATTTTACAACAAAGAAATGAAAAAAAAACAAAAAAAACCTTGATAATCACAGAAATCCAAATTTGTGATGATGCACAATTAAATCACACCAATGAGACAAAACTCAAGGATGAAATAATAGTTTACAAGTTGAAAATATGACAATAGAAATAATTGTCAAAGAGGTAATGAACAAATAAACAGTGAAATAGTAATAAAATACCAAGAAAGTTCTTGAAGGTTAGTCTCGCGGGCCAGACCCTTTACCCAATATGAAGAGAAAGAAAGGGTCTGGTCAAGTTCACGTATGCGTTTGGTCTCGCTGGTCCTGGAATTTCTCGGACCGGTAATTGGTTTTAAGTGACAGTGACCTCACTATATAAACAGAGACGTTCGCGCGCAAATTTAGCTTGGTTATATGGAACTGTAGGAATGAATTGCTGCTTATGCCAGAAACGTCTTGCAACGGACTTTCTATATCCTGTTGGTAATGTATCCCGATTGCTTCCAACTGTTTCTCCTTCAGTGTAAGTCCGAATACTCGAGCACTCTCCGCCACCGCTGCAGTTACATCCATAATGTCGACAGTAATTTCAGCGCGCTAAAATCACCTGAACCATGATTACCGCGTAATCAAAGCTATATTACCGCAGTGGTTACACTTGTGCTGACAGTGCAAGACCAAACGCATACGTGAACTTGACCAGACCATTTCTTTCTCTTCATATTGGGTAAAGGGTCTGGCCCGCGAGACTACTTGAAGGTAAGGTGTCCCCAACGATGGCGAGATGAGCTTCACCGCTGCACGGCGTTCTTCTCGCTGCTACCAAGTGTGGGGGTTAAGTTGACAGTATCGGTTGTTGATACTGGTAGCTGCCACCAGAATCTTCTTCGGATGAATCTTAGCGTAGAGGGGATTGTGGTTGAGAGCCGTCCCTGTTCCTCTAAGCTAAGTCACCCAGGTTACAGTAATGCAACTAGCTTTACAGTTAAATATGTTTATTAAACCAGCTTATAGTTACAAACTTAGAAGACTGGCCCAGGCAGTGCTGGCTAGCCACTATATACTAAACCTGCCAGCAAGCCTGGTGTGAAGGTGTGATACAGCATTAACATGAGAATAGACAGGAAAGAGAAAGTTAATTTCGTATTTGTCTTACGAGACCAAACAGATATGAATGTATAATGTTAGTATTCATATTACTAATGTAAGTTAGGATGTTGAGGGCAGGTCTCCATCACAAGAGAGCTTGAGCGATTCTCTCAGAGCTTCTCCGTCCCTTTCTGTGCAGATAAGAAACGGCTAGTTAAAGTAGCTGGTATAAACAAATCTTTCACAAAATATTCACAAGATGAACTCATAATTATTTCTTTAGCTTTTAGCATATTTCTTTGTTCTAGACTTTTTTTATGAAACCGCTACGTAGCGAACTAGTCATTGCCGCCTAATGTTGCGGTTAATTTTTTTTTTTTAATCCCAACTGCCGTCTGTGGTAGCTTTAGCTTGATGTGCGGGAATATCTATATCCGCTTTTGAAGACCTAGCTTGAACTCGTTGTGAGGCTGTGAACTTACTGCTTCGGAGTGTGTTATTGATCAGCTATTAAATGAGATTGAAGAGCACGATTTGCATATGACTATGGACTCTAACTGCATTCCCTGCCTAGCACCGTTGCCTCTCGCTTCTAAACGAGGGAGACTCTACGGATTGTCGTCTAGTATTGTCCTTACAAACTGAGACTCATAGACTAGGAGTGAGCGAGATAATTCCTCCAAGGCATTCTGGTTTTCAAAGTCCATAGTTGTGCATTTCTTGCTTCAACTTGGTTGAAAAAACTGCAAAATCATTTCAATTAGCAATAAATAAATAGTTTGAGGTTGGTCATGTAATTGATACAATCTGATTGGGTCTACGTACATTCCTGTAGCGAAACGGTATGGTAAAGGGTCTGTCGACTGGACAAGAAATAATCAGATTTTCACCTTTCAATCTCAACAAATTGTTTTCTTTATAAAACCAAAGAGGGCCAATGCACAAAGCCAAACTTCAAAATAGAGTATATACACAACTGAACATTCTTTTTTATCTTTCAAATTGAATAATAAAAATCAATACAAAAACAACACATACCTGTAATCACTACTATTATATTTGCACCAAACAAACTTACACTTCTAGTTTACTCTACAGCATAAATAATCACTGACCATATTAAGCTTATAAGAATTTTAAAAAAAATTCATCTATGAAAACTTTAGGCAGTTAAAAACAATTACCCAAAAAGATTAAGCTCCATTACTTTTCTAACTTAGTTGTCCATGAACTTCTTGTGTAGATAGCAGTTGCTATCATGATCAGGAGTACCAGCTCAATAACTACTGAGTCATAGTCAGATTCCTGGTTGAAATTTAAAGTAGATTATTTTCTGGCAATGGAACTATAGTCATTCACTCCAGCAGAGAGGGGATAGCTGTGTAAGACAACAAACAACATATACCTTGCCATAACTGAAAATTATGATACAAGCTTAATCATATCTTGACACAATCTAACATATCTTCATGTGATCTCTCATCACCTCACGCTCACAACTCACCCCACAGATATTGGGGGACACTGCAAGTTACATACTTGCAACTCTAGTGTCTCCTCCTTGTATATAGCTACCACCATCATTCAGCCATCCAACATTTAGTTGTTTCACCACCTGAAGAAGATTGAGGAACATCAATTGAAATGTCGTGATTTTCTATTTAGTTATCATGACTATTTGACTATGATGGAACAGAGCAACCGAGATAGATTGTTAAAAGGAATATGATCCTAATGTGTAGCACGTAATCTGTATTAACAGTTATTCTTATACACATCCATCATCTTCTTCTGTATGTTTCTGCACTGATTTGTTTGGTTTTACTTGTTCAGTCCTGTTTAGGTCTTTCATTAAAATAACACAATTAAAAAAAAAAAGAAGTGGAGCTAAACCTTCTTATACCATCTATATCTTAAACATTAACAACCTTTTCATTTCAAAAAAGCTTTATGATTATAGTTGTGGTTAGACATAAAAGAATAAATTTTACAGTGTTTATAGTTATTATTATGCCATGTTTTAATTAATATAATGATGATGATGATACTTAATAATTGTAACTTATTATAATAAAACTTCTAAATAAAATAAAAATAAAATAAAATAATAATAAAGAAATAAAATGAAGTCAGGTTGTGATGCCTCCGTATACTGATACGGAGTTCCTTCGCTGAACCGCAATCGAGAAACGCTGCAGGAGATAGTCAGTTGAACGAGGTTCCCCTGTCTCCAGCCTGATCCGTCTACCCAGATCCCTTACCAAGGCCATCGACTTAGGCCCAGAGTTTATAGTTAGTTCCAAAGAAAGATAAAATAATGTGTTAGAAAGAAAACAAGAATAGAATCTAACTAGAGCAGGTGAGCACAGACTCTCATGCTATAACTTTTAGTGTTTCAGTATAGAACAGCTGAATTCATAAAATATTGCATAAACCATAACAAATGTAACATTATACATAGTTATCCACTAGCTATGGCTACTAGTTGCTACCAAGTCTGGAATTTTGAGAACACAGAGTTCTGTATCGGTCAACACAAACACAATGTTGCCAGTGGCAGCAACCACGCCCATTATGTTGGTCGGCTCCAGGAATGTGTGGACATACTCCACTGCGGTCTTGCTGGTCTTATCTGGTTGGTGGTAGACAAAGACATGGCGTGTGGAGTCAGAGATGATAGCATAGGACAAGTCCGGTGAACTGCATGTGAACTTCCTCTCTCTCTTGGAGGCCTGGATGTAGCCTAAGGCATTGACTGTAGAGTGGTGCATCCAGCGAGTGCGTGATGAAGAGACATGGTTAAGGGGGAGCCAGATGGTGGCGTCAACATCATGCCTCAGGGCAAACATGGCGGGTTGGCCAGCATCTCCTGGTCCTGGGCCAACAAACAGCACCTGATGGCCACCCATGTCCACCTGAAAACATGAACAAAACAATTCATTCTAATAATTTTACAAATTTGAATAAAATACCTCAAGTGAAGTATTTTCTTATGAGATGTAGTGCAGGGAGGGAGAAAGACAGCCTAACAAACAGCACCTGATGGCCACCCATGGCAACTCAATAACACGCACACAGAGTCAATAGTGTAGTTACCCTACTCACCCTGGCCACACTCTCCCAACTGTGGTAAGTCTATATAATAATATGCTTGTGTGTCTATAAAAGAGTCAGGGTAGAGCCTCCAGTTTCATTCTGCTTCATTCTGTTCCTTTGTACTTTACTTGCTCCTGAAATTATGTGCTTAATAAGTAATACTTTGCTTATTCGTGGGTGACTGTCTGGGATTCAAGGGAGGTTACGGTGGTGCAATTTTCCTGGCCTTCCTGCCTAGTTAACTATCATTCCGAGCACGCTTCATCAGCCCATGCTCCAATCAATCCATTATAATAAAGTCAGTTGTTTTATGCAACTGAAACTTTTAGTCTATTTATTCAATTCTTTCACCCCTTAGGTTTCGAAGCCAGCCATGGAGATGACGAGAAGCGATTGTGAGGGGTGGACGCCAGCCAACAAAGCTGTACCACCTTCTCGTGATGGTTGAGAAACTACTAATGCCAGGTTGCTGAAGAATACTGCCTACAGTACAGTTTGTCTTCACTCGCACATCAAACTAAATTTGTACACTTAATTGACTATACTTTTTGTTTACTCTTAGCTTTTGTGACAATGTTATCAATCCTCAAGCTTCAGTTATTATGCAGAATATTAAAAGGTAATCATAGAAATTCAGAAATTGATCTGCAGAGACAAACTAAATATATTGGCAATTCAACATAATCATTTAAAATACATCATGTTCAACTGCGTGGCAGATACTTGCTAGTACCATAGCGTAAGCCATCAATTGTCGACCACCACACATTGTCGACCGGTAGGCATCAATTGTTGACCAATAGTTCGTAAATTTAAAGACTACAGAAGTGTGCGGCATACGTAAGTGGTTATCTGGAGGGAATTCGGAGAAAGACGGTATTTCATGTTGCAGAAACCTTCATGATGTCGTCCAGCGTCTTAAAAAAGAAAAAGGAGAAGAGACTTGCGAAGTACAGGCAGTGGACTGAGCGGAGTATGCTTGGTGCCCTTCAAGCTGTGCGGGATGGGACTTTTGGAGTCAACCATGCAGCATTGGAATACGCTGTGCCCCGTACAACTTTAAAGGATCGATTAAGTGGCAGAGTCACTCATGGATCTGCTCCTGGAGCTAAGCCCTACTTATCAAGAGAAGAAGAGAAAGAGCTGGTGGATTTCTTCGTCACTTGCAGCAAAATAGGGTATGGCAAAAGTAGAAAAGAAGTATTAGCACTTGTGGGGAGTATATTAAAGAATAAAGGAAGGAACTTAGATAAGCCAATTTCTGATGGTTGGTGGCTTCGTTTCCTTGGTAGGTGGCCTAACTTGAGCTTATGAAAGGGAGACGCTTTTTCTGTTGCTCGAGATACGATGACTAGTCAGGTAGTTTTTGACAGCTACTTTAAGTTGTTAAAAGAAACATTAGAATGATATGAAGGACAAGCCTGGACAAATTTATAATTGTGACGAATCTGGTATACCCTTAGAGCATAAGCTTTCCCGAACAGTTTCCCCAAAAGGAGTGAAAAAGGTCCGTCAGCTTACTTCAGGAAATAAAACCCAAATAACTGTATTGGCTTGTGGAAATGCCATAGGTCAGGCTTTGCCTCCTATGGTGATTTTTGCGGGGAAAAGGTTCAATCATGAACTTAGTGTCGGAGAGGTACCTGGAACTTTGTATGGGATGGCAGATTCGGGGTGGATGGACACGGAATTATTTTTCAACTGGTTAAAAGAACATTTTCTGAAGCATGCTTCTCCCTGTCGTCCTTTATTGCTACTCCTAGACGGCCACTCATCTCATTATACATTGGATTTAATTAAGACTGCTAAGGACCATGGTGTTATTATATTTTGTTTATCTCCTCACACAACTGCAGACAGTCAACCCCTGGATACTTGTGCATTTGGGCCTCTTAAAACACATTGGAATAATGCTTGCAGGAAGTACATGTTTGATCATACTGGTCGAATCATATCAAAATTCCAATTTTCAACTCTGTTTTCTCAAGCATGGTCTAAGGGCATGAGTATTGATAACATCATTTCTGGTGTTCGTGTCACTGGTGTCTATCCTTTTAATCTGAATGCATTAATTAGCAAACTTAGTGACTCTTCTGCTGCAGACCGAATGTCATCTGAAGCATCTGAAACTGTTAATACTAATTTAACAGAAAATCCTAATGCTCCTGCAGAGAAAACTGTCGAGATCATAACTGCTATTTCCACTCTCAAAGTATCTTCAGCTTCGTTGACGATGGCGCCTTTACTAACAGTTGACAATGTTGATACTGAAATCACAGCAACAGCTACTTCAGTAGAAGTTGAAGATGCATGTGTTGAATTAATGGAACCCTGCATTGAATTAGTGGAGCCCTGCAGTGAATTTACAGAACCCTGCTTTGAATATACAGACTATTCCAATGATGAAATGAACTTGTTTACGAAAAGATTTGAAAACGGCTATGATGTTTTTACAGATTCCAAGTATGTGGCATGGTTGCAGCAGTATCATCCTGAATCAGTTCCAGGTGAAATCTCGTCAAAGAAATCCACACCAAACTCAGGTATTTGCATATGAAATTGTTTGGACGAAATACTGTTTCTTTTCTTTCTTTCTTTTTTTTTTTTAGGCATGTGTTTGTTTCTATTCGAGTGTTTCTTTAATTTAGTGTAGGGGAGGTGAATTTATGCTTACGTCTAATGAGTATTAAGATAGACTCCTAGTGTGTCCATGAATTCTTGAAGCTAATGTAGTAATCAAGACCATCAGGTGTTCATGCGTGCAAAAGCCTTTATTTAATAACTGCCATTATATTAGCAATTTATTTTATTTTTATTTTTTTTATTATTATTGTTATTATTACTATTGCTATTATTATTTTTTTTAGAACTAATTTGTATTTTTCAATTGTTTGTTTACTGTACCTTTCTCTTATTGACTTGTATGTGTCAAAATATTAGCATTCCCACTTTAGTGGCTTAGAGTGTTGCTACATAATGGTATAACAAAACAATACTTTTCTTGTCTTTTTATTTTAAAAGAATATGAAGCACCTGACTTTTGGTGTCAATGTGTCAGTATACCTTGCTACTCAGGCTCTGCGAATAAATAAGTTATTATGCCAATACTGTCTGGGTCAAAATAACTAGTCCTTCCTTCAACCTAACCGTAGTAGCTTCACCCTCCCCCCTTTTTTTTAGTGTTGTCCAGTAACGCCGTCAATTGTCTCATGGGACTATGATGGGACTTTGGTGAGACCATACAAGGATCCCATGGGATGTCCATGCCAAAATTCTAATTTTATAAATTTGAATTTTTCTCCGCTTTGTGGTCGAAGTGCCGACCTAGCCCGTTGTGTGTATAGTCACATGAGTAGTACACCCAATAATGGGGGGCCGTAGCCCTCCCATATCCCCGTTATGCTGAAGGGGCTGTACTCCCCAATCCCTCCCCCCCCTCCCCCCTCGATAAAGTCACAAAATGCATGCTTCGGCTATGGGCTAATCGAGCATTTTGAACTATGAAACACATGCCATGAATTAATTTTTGTCTTCTTAAAAGCCCGTGGACATTTGACAATGATATCGAACTATTATGGGGCTTTTTATGGCATACATGCACACAGATCACAATGAGTGTGTCTATGTTTGTTTTGTTTTTGTTTTGTTTTTAATAATTTTTAATGCATTATTTCAGTATTTTCAAGAAACTCTTTTTTTTTTTTTTGCTGTTAGGTTAATCTCTCGCATGTAGCCCTGCTATTTCTACTCCTCTCACTGAATCTCTATCAATGGAGACTGATATAAGTCCAACTGTTCAACAGGATAACAGCACAAATGACCGAACTCAGAAGAACACTCCATCATCGGGTTCACCTACACCACGATCGCCTTTGTCAGAGATTCTCATTGTCCCTAATACCACTCCAAGCAGAAAGAAGGTGAACGCTGTGAAGTCATGTGCTCGTGTGCTCACTAGTGCAGAATATTTGGAAATGCTGGAAAAGAAAGAGCAACAGAAAAAAGAAGAACAGGAAATGAAAGAAAAAAGGAGGAATTGCACAAGAAGAAAGAGCGAGAAGAAAAAAGGATTCAGAAGGAGCAAGAGAAAATCAGAAAGGAGCAGGAACGCAAGTCAAAGAAGATACTTCGGGAAAAGCGAAGCGAAGGAAGGAAGGATAAGAGGTCCGAGAATAAGGAGAACAATGTTAAGCAATGGAGGCCAACATCATCTGGTACGTTTAGCTCAAGTACTCTGAAGCAGTACCCAACACGCAAGGTAATGAAACTGCAAACACTCATCAGATTGGTGATGATGTGTGTGCTGTGTGTAGCGGAACATACTCTGATGATATTGATGAGTCTGGTTAAGTCACAGCTGATTGGATTCAGTGTGGTGACAGTGCGTGTGCAGTATGGAGTCATGAAAACTGCCTTGAAAATCATGCAACTGGATTTGTTTGTGCAATATGCTTAACCGTTTTTCAATAATTTTTTTTGTCATCATTACTGATGTACTTCAATAATTTTATTTTGTCATCATTACAATTGTTGTACAGTGCTCAACTTTTTAATAAACTAAACAAAAGCTTTGAAGATGTATTTCATGCACAGTTTGGTGGTCGACAATAATACAATAGTTTTCAAGGGGTGGTCGAGAATGCAGTAATGGTCGACATTATTATAATTGTAGTTAACGCGTGGTCGAAAATGTATACACAAGGTACTATGGCAAAGTTGAAATAATGTGGTGGTGGTCGACATAAAAATTTCTGGCCTGGGCGTTCCAACCTCTGCCATAAGTTTTTGCTGAGGTGGAACGGAGCGCTAATGCCTCAGTCCATTCCTGGTTGCATAGGACTGCACAGACACACAGGGCGACGCCGTACCTGCAAGGGAAAATTCCAGAGAAGGTTAGCAAATAGGTTGGTCGATTATTGATGGATTACGCTATTGAATGGGATAAATACAATACATACCCAATCACCTTGGTCATCATAGCCTACTAAATGTCTATCTAAGTGATATCGTGCTTTCAAGTTGGTTTAGCTACAGCTCCTCTCCTCTATGAAACCCTGGTCAGTGTGCATGCGCGAGAAGGTTACAGTAGTTGTCCAGTCTGTCAGTCTGTCTGTCTGTCTATTACGCCCTAATTTAGAGATTACTGACAATACCATTGATTTAGGTAAGAATTTACTCAGAACGACGATTTAAGACTTTTTATTGTGCTACACTTTTTTAAATCTAGCTTATTTTTGAGAAAAAGTGAAGCTATCAGCTTCTTGTAGGTACCAGTTTTGTGGGTAATGCCCATTTTGTCAAGTCATAACCATGTGAGCTATTAATTTCTTGCTGAACATGGTAGTTTTGCTATACGTGGTACTTTCCTACGCTGAGAAGTTAACCGGTGCTGTCTGAGAAGTTACTAAAGTGCTGCTGGAAGGAGTTTCACATTGAAACTATCAGTGAGTGTCCCCAGCATGTTAGCTTCTCTTATGAAGACAGAACTTACACCCTTTGTTTTCACTGCACAGCTATATTGATAGCTGACTGGTCTGAGAAGTGGTTTAATAGCTAGCTAGTGTATAGTAAAGCTGAGGGTTTGCATTCTTGGTGCTTCATCTGGGAAGTACTCATGCACAACCAGTTGGCATGCCAAAACCAACCATCAATGAATAAGTTTATATGATTTATTCATTACCAGACCAACATCATGTGAGTAATAACCAACAAAATGTCTGATTCGACCGCATTGCTCCAAGGCTACACTTGTGAGTTTATAGCTCCAGTGCCTGAAGACTTCTACTGTAAGAAGTGTACTCTAGTGGCAAGGAGGTCGACTATCACTGACTGCTGTGGAGAGAGTTTCTGTCAGACCTGTATAGCTGACACTCAGGAACAAGGACAACCTTGTCCAGAATGTGGAGAGAAAACTTTTACAACTTTTAAGCAAACTAAGAATCGAAAGAAAATCAATGGTCTCCAAGTTTACTGTAGTGTGAAAGAGAGGGGGTGTGTCTGGTCTGGGACACTGGACCAGTTGGACTCTCACTTGGACCCTCACCTGGACAACTGCCAGTATGTCGACACCAAGTGTCCCCTCAACTGCCTACAGACCATCCCCAAGAACAAGGTGGACCAGCATGTGGCTCAAGAGTGCACTAAGAGACCTCATGTCTGCCAGCACTGCGGCTTCAAAGCTACCTACGAGGAGGTAGTAGACACACACTTGCCAGAGTGCAAGTATGTAGCCTTGCAGTGTCCCAATATGTGTGGGGTGAGTTGTGAGCGTGAAGTGATGGAAGATCACATGAAGATATGTCGTCTGGAAGAGGTAGAGTGTGAGTTCAGCAGTGTGGGATGTGATGGTCGGTTCATTAGAGAGGACCAGGACAAACACGCCAGACAGAACAGCCAGAAACACCTCACCTTGACAGCTTCTCTAGCTGTAGAGACTAAAGAACAACTCCAGCAGCAGTTACTTGAACAAGACAAGAAGCATAAAGAAGCGGAGGAGATGCTAAAGATGAAGATTGTGGAACAAGAAATGAAAATAGAGGAACAACATAAAAAGCTAGATGAATATGAAGTTCAATTCACAGAACTAAAGATGATGATAAATGATCTCAAGAAACTTCACATAACTGATAACTATGATTGCAAACTGAAACAATTGGAGCTTCAAGTACAAAATTCAGATGTTATGCATGAAGAGAATGCAGCTGATCTAAGAAGAACAGTCAGCTTAAAAAGGAAATTTGTTTTGAAGAACTTCAGCAAAGAAAAAGCAAAAGACAAAGTCGATGACTGGAAGAGTCCAGCCATGTACACACATGCCTATGGCTACAAGTTCTGCATAGGAGTGGGTGCTAATGGATGTGAAGCACTACACAGTGAATTCATTAATGTAGACATCTGGTCTATGCCTGGAGAATATGATGACAAGTTGAAGTGGCCAGCAGCAGCACAATTCACTATAGAACTCATCAACCAACATGGAGGAGAGAATGCCGAGTGTACCAAGGACATTTCTTGGAATAAACCAGATATAGGAATAAATACATACACCTATATTGGAACATTTGATCGATGTAGAAAGGGTGAATACAAGTACATCAAACATTCAGATTTACCCAGGTTTTTACATAAAGATACTCTTCATTTTTTAATTTCTAAAATAATTTTTTGAATCAATAAACTTGATTTTATTAGCATCACAAATGAGTATTGTACTTATTTTTTATTATCCAATGTAACTACAATTAAGAAGGACCTAGTTTTATACAGGATCTTTCACTGTGGAGGTGTGGCTAACATTTTACATTAAACAGTTTCTATATCATACCTTGGCCAATAGGTGTCCGTCTTCTGTCACAACAAACATCAGTGGTTCTTCCTCTGACCTGTCACACTCCTCCAGCATACTCTGTACTGTGCTGGCTGGACACGCCCGTTTTTCTGAAGGTGCGTTCTATGGACATGTACAATAAGGGCTACAATTTTACAGTTCTATCTGAACAGAAAGGACAGAGGAAAATTAGGGTGAGAGAAACACTCTCTATAAAAAGCATCCCCTAAATTTTAAATAAAATATAATGTGTAAAGTCTAGAAAGTAAGCAAGTATATAAATATGGAACTATTTCCTTTCTCTATACTGACCTTTAACCCTTTCCCTGTCAATTTTTTTTCCAATGATTCAGTGAATGCATTTAAAAATTCATAAAAAAATAAATATTGGTCAAAGTCCCTAGCAACCATACATTTTTGTAATTATCAGATAATTTTACACTTGACCACATTAATTAGGTTGCCTAGCAACAAAACCACAAAAATTAATTAACCGATTTATTTTATTTTTTTGTATTTTCTTGCTAAATCAATTATAGAAATATGAAAAATTGTTATATAATTAAACTGAATGTGTATCAAAGCAGAACAATAAGTGAAAACCATGATTTCATTAAAAAAATAACCATAAAGAACGTGGAGAAAAAAAATACAAAATGATTATAATGTTCTAAGAGATTCATATATTGCTCTCCAATGGGGATCGCTCTCTTTCCCCATGTGATTCAGCACCATCACTTGACTGAGCACCATCACTTGACTCACCACCATCATTGACACCAGCATCAAAATTTTATTACATATTTTGACTTTATAAATAGCTAAATTAAAAAATTTGAATTCCCAGCTAATGCCTTTGCAATAATGTAGCCAAACAATTAGTTCACAAGTAGTCTCATGTCAAAATCAAACAAAGTTAGTGCCAACAAATCATGACATAATTTTACAAACTGCATTCGAAATTTGAATTACCACAACCACTTAGTTAGTGGTTTAGTAAAAGTGTAGCTAAACAATTGGTTCATAACTAGTCGTATGCCAAAAAAACAACAATAATCATGTTAGTAGCAACAAAGCATACTTACTGGTGGTGCAACTTAGACAGTTGCGACATCTCAGGAAGCGATGAAAGTGATTTTGAGGATGACAGAATGTTTTCTTACCTTGGTACTCTGTCTGAGACAGTAGTGGCCCCCTCTGACTACGAAGGAAGCACTAGCAGCTCAACTTCTGATGAAGTTGATGATGTAGCAATGCTGGATGACTCATTGGACAGCCTCAGTGATGGAGCCTCTCCAACATATCCAACAATTCCACCGCGGTAAACCGTTCGGCCATTTTGTTATTTTTTAATCAACGGTCTGGTATATTTTTAACCTAGGCCTTAGTAACATCCTTTTATGCTATTTATAAACAATTTTACGTCATAGAGCAACTCAAGACGCGTGTTTTTATACGTATACTCTAACGTAACTTCACGTCGTTAGTCTTTTTAAATATTTTTTAGCGCGGGTACTTTGCGCGCCGAGAATTCTCGGCTTTGACAGGTAAAGGGTTAAACTCCCTGCCACCTACTAAATTACACAGCTTTTATACTATGACACCTAAAAACAATAAATATAACAGAGAAATAGATTTTGTTAATTGTGGTATGGAGGGTTCTGCATATAAATTGACTCATTCCATTTTGCTTCATAAAGCAATATAATCACCAATGGTGGACAAATTTGGTGAGTTTCATAGTTTGGAGACGAATTCATACATTAGAAATATTTAACGTTGAAAACTTATTAAATCTTACTTATTCATGCCTTTATATGTCTGTGTATGCAAGTTCAGAGCTTTCAGGACGCAGGCTGTCTATGCTGCATGACTATGTGTTTCCACATAAAAAAAAACAATAGCAAATTCTAAAACTTGCTGTGCAGGCTTAGTTAAAATGAAACATTGCCACCAACTGTCTTTCTGCTTACTTTTTTTGCTCGACTTTATACCCACCTTGGCCCTGGAAGTTGAAACTAAACTGCTAAAATAATACTTACTTCTTCTCCTTCATTGAGCTTCTTTAGAAGATCCAAAGCTTTCTGCTTCTCCTCCTCAGAGAGTTCTTCCAGTCCTGGTGTGAAGGATACCACGCCCACTCCCTCGGACTGTTTGTCCTGCAGTAGGTATTTCCAATGACGACCTTCCATCTTCTTGGCAAGAGTTATCTCTAGCCTGAAAAATAGAGAAAGAGTCATACAAAAATATAGATACCAATAAGTAAAGTAGCAAACCAGTATTAAGTAATCTATTATTGACCGCAGAATTTCAGCAACCATTTCTTAAAAAAGAAACCCCATTTGTTTTGAAATCAGTTATATAACTGCTAAATATTATTGCTTTGCTGTTGGCGCTACACACTAGCAATTACTGCTTAAATTACCATCTGGATAATTAAAAAAAAAGAGGGTAACGGGTGTGGGATTTAAGAAAATATAATTTCTCCTTTCCAGTTACGAACCTAAAACTTGAACTTGCTAACAATATGTACATGTTAAATATGACTGATATCAACTAAGATAAAACCGGATTGCAACAGTTTGGCTTCGCTTACGTGTTTCCATCCAATGTCCAAGTACAGCCATCATTGTCCACAGAGTGAGCCAGCTCTCCTCGCAACAAACTACTGCCATCAGTCAGCCCCACCACCACCTCCGGAGGGTCTATCCTCACACACAAATCCTTCTTTGTCACATCATCAGGCAACTTGAAGGTGATCACAACATCTTCTTCTGACTGGTCCCAGGTATAAACTGAACCTTCTTTCTCATCTTGCTTGTATCCCAGTCCATAATGCCTGTCTGCCGCTGCTTCTTCTTCTTCATGACTTAACTCCGCCTCTTCTCTGGTAGACCCACTAATTACAGGCTTTAGGGAGTTGTTACTCTTTGGTTGTTGGCTAGATGAGGATGTGGTAAAGGGTTCAGTTTCACTCATAAAAAGCAGCTGGAATTTCTTGCTGGTTTCGTCCCACTGGAAAATAGAGTAGAGTGCATGGGATTTAGAGTTCAAAGTGCACATGGTGTTGGTTTTAGATTTGGTATCATTTTCTTCTTCAAGATGAATTCTGATCCAGTGATACGTGATCAAAGGTTTTCCAGGCTCTTGAGTGGTAGGGCTTTCCACAGCACCTATCAAAAGCTCAGCACACAACACCTCAACACTATCACCTGATTCACTAATTGCAGCAGTTGCTATCAACACTGGATGTCCTAAATCACCTACAACTACAGACGCTAATAGAGACCATTTTTCTGATGCCAAATGTTCCTCAGTATCAGCAGCTGCTAATTCCCGACGGAAAAGAATGGCTTCATTATTACCCGAACATGCGATTCCAATGTCTTCACTCAAAAAACATAATGAAAAATTGGCTTTCGGCACTACTCGCTTAGAAAAGGAAAATACACATTCTGTGGAAATTGACTCACCATGTAAGGTTGCCTTTAAAACAGCAAGTTTCTCATTACACCAGTAAACACTTGAAGGGTCTGAAGGGTTCCAGTGAAGGTGATTGTGCAAAGCATATGCTCTAATGTATTGGTACGAAAACTCATCGTCTTGTAACTTGGCCACTCCTACTCGTTCGGCATGCTTAGAATGAATTCGGACGATTTCATTACTAGAAAGCTTGTAACCTTCAAATTTTACATTCAGGAGGTCTCTGTTTAGGGGAAATAATGGCATTTTCTGAGTGCTATGTACAGCAGGCTACCACGACAACTGGTACGGCATCGCGAATAACTGATTTTGTCGATCCGTTGCAAACATTTTGCTGGTAATTATCGTCAACTATTTCTTACGGCTGGAAATAATCGCTGATTGGTATACATCTAAGCAGCTGAGAAAATGGCTCTGATGAACAGGTATTCTTCTATGTCCTTTGCTGACTGCTTATTGAATGATGGCAGAGAGTGGGATAACGTTGATCCAGAACATGAAGCTTTTCCTGACCCTTTAGTGGATCAACTACAACTTGGGCGACGAGAATTCGCTGTTCCTCCTGGAATAGAGGTATGTGAACTCCAAATAAAGCACATTTATCATTTCTTTGGGAGGCTAGCTATTATATGTCGTTTTTTCAGCCAGTGGAATTTCTGAGGCCATTGTCCACTGATAGTGGTGATGGCAAGGTGAAGATCAAGTTCAACCATGGAACCACCACTCTGGCATTCAAATTTAAACATGGAGTGATAGTGGCAGTCGACTCGAGAGCAACTGCTGGATCTTGGATAGGTAGGATAATTGTATTATGAGATAGTGGTTTGTATGTATATTTACCTTGTGTTACAAAGTGTTCAACGTTTACATTGCTACCCAGTGTAAGTACTAGTTGTTTTTATTGTTGCGGCCTGATGTGTGTAGGTGTGCATATGAATTGTACACGAGTAAGCAAATAGCCATTGATTAGTGGTAACTAGGTATGTCTCAAATTAGTACATATACTTTTGTCTACAGCTTCCCAGACGGTGAAGAAAGTGATCGAGATTAACCCTTACCTACTGGGCACTATGGCTGGAGGAGCTGCTGACTGCTCCTATTGGCAGAGACGATTGGCGTACGAGTGCAGGTCAGTCGGGCATTTTAATCTCAACTTTTATTCTGTCGTATCTGTGGGCTGAAAATATTATTGACCAATTTGTCTAAAATGTTAGATCATTAGTTAGTATTTGTAATTTTTTGGTGGCACATCTCAAAGAATTTGGTACTTCTAACGTGATAAGTTAGTTTTATTAGTGAGCCATTGATTTGTTTGAACACCATAAAAGTCGGTTTAATATAGGCTTATAGCACTGCAAGTGACACCCTTCATGGTGGTAATACAGGCTTTGAAGCTATCGTTGGTTACCTTTGTGGTGAACTTCAGAAGTGTTGCACCGGTGTTATCATTATCAGGATTTGACACACAAATTTCACCAGAGGGGGACGGGGAAACATTAGCGTTAGAGGGTGGGGCTAGATACATTGAGATGAGTGCACACATGCAGCAATTTACCAATGGATTAACCAAGAAAAGCTAATTATCTCATAAGTCCTACTTAGTGCTATTTAGCAGTGAAAATTGTGAGGAGTGTCCAGTTTCTTCACCCACTGCCCATCAGGAGTATCCAGGCTTCTTCACCCACTGCCCATGAGGAGTATCAGGTCCCTTCACCCACTGCCCATGAGGAGTATCAGGTCCCTTCACCCACTGCCCATGAGGAGTATCCAGTCCCTTCACCCACTGCCCATGAGGAGTATCCAGGCCACTTCACCCACTGCCCATGAGGAGTATCAGGTCCCTTCACCCACTGCCTATGAGGAGTATCCAGCCACTTCACCCACTGCCCATGAGAGTATCAGTCCCTTCACCCACTGCCTATGAAGGAGTATCCAGCCCCTTCACCACTGCCCATGAGGAGTATCAGGCCCTTCACCCACTCCCATGAGAGTACAGGCCCCTTCACCCACTGCCCATGAGGAGTATCAGGCCCCTTCACCCCTGCCCACTCCCTTCACCCCTGCCCATGAGGAGTAGCAGGCCCCTTCACCCACTGCCATGAGGAGTATCAGCCCCTTCACCCACTGCCCATGAGTATCAGGCCCCTTCACCCATTTGGCTGGTTGCTGCCCATGAGGAGTATCAGGTCCCTTCACCCACTGCCCATGAGGAGTATCAGGCCCTAGGGCTGGACGGTATTTGGCTTTGTACCTATTGACTAACTAAATAATAGTTATCACGATAACGACTAATTATTGACTAATTTTTTTAATTGCAATTGTCAATGGCTGTCATAATTGGTATAATTGGTGTCAAGTGATAATGAGTAAAGCTGGATACATAAATTAATAGTGATGAATACTGGGTTAGTTTGTGAGTTTATAAAAGGTTGATGAAAATAGTGAAGATGAATGATTAATCAAGATTTTTTGCCAAAAATACAAGCATATTTACTTTATTAGGATTCAGTGACGATCGTGAGTTTACAATATGTCCGGATGTACTGAAAAGACGTTCAGACGCACAACTAGTTGCACAAATGCAGAGAATCTTGACACACAATTTAGCCAATGTTGGGTACAACATTTTGTTTACCTTCCACCAATTCAATGGTTTCTGGTCACTCTCAATGTCTAAATTTGGAGCACTCAAATAAGATTCTATCTCTTTCATTACTGTCAGTTCAGGTGAGAGAGCAACTGCACTAGATGTTTCTTCTACTTTCTTCAGGAAAGCACACAGTTTCTTCTTTTTTTTGCACGGTGATTTTGGTGTGGTGAGCGGTTCAGGTGAGCTTGATTCTTCAAACATTTCAAGTGCCTGTTCGGCAACTTGTGACACTAGTTCTTCCTTGTTGTTACTATAGTCAGCCTTGAACCGAGGATCCAAAAATGTGGCGGTGTGAAGTAACTTTTGGATGCTGGGATTACTGTACCGAGAATGCAAATCGCCGACGATAGTTTTTTTTATATCTTTGGTAAGTTCGGCCTCTTCTTCTTTGGCTATCAGAATTTTTGTCTTTAAATTATGCAGAACCGGAATGACAGAAGAAATTGTGGCATGATATTCTCCACTCAAAAAGTCTGTCAACTCTGAAATTGGGGACAATGCTTTAAAGAGACATTCAAAAACATGCATGTCCTGCCAGGTAGGGACAAGATGGCCGGTCTTGCGATCAGTGCTCAAAACGACTCTAACCGCCTCCTCCTGCTCAAGCAATCTGCTAATCATTGCCTCCATTGATCCCCATCGAGTAGGACAATCCTACCACACATACACACATATTTGTATATTACATTATGACTTTAAAATTAACTGTAACTGCTTAACTAATTGTGAATTTATGTACACTTAATAAATTTATTGCATTTGATTTTATCTTAAGTTTAGAATTTACTTACACTGATCAAACTGTGCTGAGGAAGATTTTTAGACATCTGAACCGCCGATAACTCTCTCCTCCTTTTCCAGCTGTAAGAAAAAGCACTGACTATGCTCCTGGCCAGACCCAAAGCTCTTGAAATACGATGGTCATTTTTTGTAGCCTTTGTTACGGCAAGATTTAGGTTGTGACCAAAGCAGGGTAATCTCTGCCATTGAAGTTTATTTGTAGCAAGAACAATATTGGAGCCATTGTCCGTGGTGATGCAGACTTGCTGTTCTTTTTTCAGATTCCAAGCATCAAGGACTGCCTCCAAAGCTTCTGCTAGGTTGTCACCTGTATGGTCAGAAGGCAAAAACTGCGTCTGAAGGCAAGACGTCCGCAATTCCCAGTCTACAGTGATATAATGGATGGTGAAACTCATGTAGGGATGCATTGTTCCACTAGACCACAGGTCCGTTGTTGATGAAAAAAACTTCAAGCTAACTATTTCTCCCTCAACTCTTTCCTTAACAGAGCTATATAAGTGAGGAATAGCTGTTTTTGAAAAATATTTCCTGCTAGGTGGCTCATACCTGCTATCAAATGTAGCTAACATCCTCTTGAACCCAGGCTTATCCACAGTTGAGAATGGGAGACAATCCTTAGCAATAGTATATGCAACAGAATCAGTCAGCTCTTGCCACCGCTTGCTACTCCTTGGGTAAGGTTTACCACTGTCCAAACTTTGCTGAAGTGAGAGCTGACTACGAGGTCTCTGACTGCTTGGCCCAGCTTTAGCAACAGTTCTCGTACTTTGAATGTCAGCGTACTGTCTTGGGTGCTTGTATTTCAAGTGAGAAAACAAATTGGAGGTGTTCCCAGACTTTGCTGACACCTTAGCTTCGCAAATACGACAAACTGGAGAAGCCTCATCTACAGATCCATCTTCGCTAGGTTTTAATAATCCATAGTAAGCCCACACTGGAGAAGAAACTTTCTTTTTTTCCACTAGCTCCATCTTGCAACAATACCGTTAGGAGAAAAAATGAGCCTCCCGTTATTTGCCAGCTGCATTTTGTGCGCGCGCAGCGGCGGATTGCGGTATATCGAGTTATCTAAAATTGCTGATATCGTACCGACTAAATCGGCGGTTACCGAATAAAGCGAATAAATACCGATATACCGTCCACCCCTATCAGGCCCCTTCACCCACTGCCCATGAGGAGTATCAGGCCCCTTCACCCACTGCCCATGAGGAGTATCAGGCCCCTTCACCCACTGCCCATGAGGAGCATCCAGCCCCTTCACCCACTGCCCATGAGGAGTATCAGGCCCCTTCACCCACTGCCCATGAGGAATATCCAGTCCCTTCACCACTGCCCATGAGGAGTATCAGGCCCCTTCACCCACTGCCCATGAGGAGTATCAGGCCCCTTCACCCACTGCCCATGAGGAGTATCAGGCCCCTTCACCCACTGCCCATGAGGAGTATCAGGCCCCTTCA